>Ga0153956_1000444_pt1 | contig 47801 bp, 39 predicted proteins | sample TSFL040MetaG_FD_104704 | JGI IMG/M metagenome (GOLD analysis project Ga0153956, IMG submission 104704) | Attine ant fungus gardens microbial communities from Florida, USA - TSFL040 MetaG | ecosystem: Host-associated > Fungi > Mycelium > Unclassified | place: USA: Florida, Wekiwa Springs... | reverse complement strand
GGCGGGGTCGGCGGAGCCGGCGGGGTCTCGAGCGCCGGTCCCGCAGACATCGGCGCACCGGGCGGCGTCAGCGCGCTGACATCGGTCGGCATGATCGAACCCACTCCGGGTACCACGCGGTTGAGCATGCCGTTGAGGACCTGCAGGAACGAGTTCGCGGCGTTCACGCCTGCCGCTGAGCCTCCTGCGGCCGATCCGGGCATGCCGAGTGGGGCCGGGGTGCCCAGCGCGTTCGGCACGGCAAGCGGGCTGGGGGTACCAAGTGGGCTGGGGGTAACGAGGGGAGCCGGGGCGCCCAGGGGGGTCGGAATCGGCATGGGGTCATCGACCAGCATCGGCGCGGCTTTGGCGGACGCGACGCCGAAACCCAGCGTGGCCAGCGTCATCGCGCCGGCGCAGATCAGGGTCAGCCGCACTCGCGGCTGGGAAAGACGGATTACAGACAACGCGCTACTCCTCAAGTTCGATCTTGACTTGTGCCGCGTCACGGCGATTTCGTCACGCGTTCAAAACACTCGAGTAACGGTGCTATGCAATTGTCACAGCAGAAACACGACACGATCACGGATCGAACTCTCTAAGTCCTCTTAATTATCTTGGAGTTCGCTTACCCGAGCGCCCTGCCCGACGGTCTGACGGGGTTGTGGTTCGATAGGGCCTAGCTTTTTTGATGTACGTAATCGTTGACTGGGTGATGAACGAGGTGAAGATGGCCGAGGACGTTCGCGCGGAGATCGTGGCCAGCGTGCTCGAAGTCGTGGTCCAAGAGGGCGACCAGATCAACGAGGGCGACACTGTGGTGCTGCTGGAGTCGATGAAGATGGAGATCCCCGTGCTGGCCGAGATCGCGGGCACCATCAGCAAGGTGGCTGTTCAGGTCGGCGACGTGATTCAAGCCGGCGATCTGATCGCCGTGATCAGCTGATCGCTGTCGCTGTGACCGGCGCAAGCTAGCCGATGTCCACTCTCGGTGACCTACTCGCCGAACACACCGTTTTGCCCGGCAGTGCGGTGGACCACCTGCATGCCGTGGTCGGGGAGTGGCAACTGCTGGCGGACCTCTCGTTCGCCGACTATCTGATGTGGGTGCGCCGCGATCCCGACGTCGACGGCGCGCTGGTGTGCGTGGCGCAGTGCCGGCCCAATACCGCGCCCACGGTGCTGCTCAGCGACGCCGTCGGCACCGTCGTCGTTCCGGAGTGGATGCCGCTGGCGGTCGCAGCGTTCGAGTCGGGCACGATTTGGCGCGAAGGCTCCGAAGGCTCTGCCGGACAACGCAATATGGAAGCGGTGCCGGTTCGGCACGGCGATCAGATTGTGGCCGTGCTGACCCACCAGACCGCGTTGACCGGCGGCCGGGAGTCCAGCCGGCTGGAGGCGGCCTATCTGGACTGTGCGGCAGACCTGGTGCACATGCTCTCCGAGGGAACTTTCCCCGACATCGGCGACATCGCGGTGTCCCGCTCGAGTCCACGAGTGGGAGACGGCTTCATCCGGCTGGCTGTCGACGGCACGGTCCGTTACGCCAGCCCGAACGCGGTGTCGGCCTATCACCGGATGGGTCTGGCCGCCGAGCTGGCCGGTCACGACCTCGTCGCCGTCACCCGGCCGTTGATCTCCGATCCGTTCGAGGTGCACGAGCTGGCCGAGCATGTGCGGGAGTCACTGTCGGGTGGATCAAGCATGCGGTTCGAAGTCGACGCGGCCGGAGCAGTAGTGCTGCTGCGCACCCTGCCGCTGATCGTGCATGGCCAGCCGGCGGGCGCGGCGGTGCTGGTTCGCGACGTCACCGAGGTCAAGCGCCGCGACCGCGCGCTGCTCTCCAAGGACGCGACCATTCGAGAGATCCACCATCGGGTGAAGAACAACCTGCAGACCGTCGCGGCGCTGCTGCGTCTGCAAGCCCGCCGCACCGCCAGTACTGAAGGACGCGAAGCGCTGCTGGAGTCGGTGCGGCGAGTGTCGTCGATCGCAGTGGTCCACGAAGCGCTGTCGATGTCGGTCGACGAAGTGGTGAACCTCGACAAGGTGATCGACCGCATCCTGCCGATGATGAATGACGTTGCCAGTGTGGATATCCCGATCCATGTCGCGCGGATCGGGTCAATCGGTTCGCTGGACGCCGACCGGGCCACCGCGTTGATCATGGTGATCACCGAACTGGTGCAGAACGCGATCGAGCACGCTTTTGAGGCAGAGGCGGATCGGCGCGCCGTGACGATCCGGGCCGAACGCTCGGCGCGCTGGCTCGACGTCGTGGTCCACGACGACGGTCACGGGCTGCCCGACGGCTTCCGGCTGGAAACCTCCGACCGGCTCGGCCTGCAGATTGTCAACACGCTGGTCTCGGCGGAGCTCAACGGCTCGCTGACCGCCCAAGACGCGCCAGGCGGTGGGACCGAGATGGTACTGCGCATTCCGGTCGGCGGTCGCCGGCTGCGCCAGGCGTTGTAGACCTCCGGGGCTTCGCCGAGTGCAGGGCCGGGACCTCCTGACACAAAAACGACGCGGCCCCGACCAGGTCGGGGCCGCGTCGTTGTCTGTCTGAGATCAGACCCCGCTGCGCGCCCGGGTACGGGCGTTGCGGCGCTTGAGTGCACGCCGCTCGTCTTCGCTCATGCCGCCCCACACGCCGGCGTCCTGGCCGGTCTCCAGCGCCCAGGTCAGGCACTCGGTGACTACCGAGCAACGGGTGCAGACCTGCTTAGCGGAAGCAATCTGGGCGAGAGCCGGCCCGCTGTTTCCCACCGGGAAGAACAGCTCCGGGTCCTCGTCGCGACAGACCGCCTTGTGGCGCCAATCCATAGGTCTCCAACTCCTTACTTTGGGCGCAGCGGAGTGCGCTATTGCTTTTCGACTGTGTATAAGCGGCGCAAGAAATGATTACGGCTTGCATCCGATCGCTCGATCGTTTCACAGCCTGGACAGATGTCAAGGGTGCGCTTTATCACGTGGTCAAGGTCACGTTTGCGCGGGGCTGCTCCCAGTGTGCCCGTGCAGGTGTACTACAGTGGGCTTAACTGTGCTCTTATCGAGCGATTTGAGTGCTATATCCGCAGGTCAGCGGGATTTATTCACCGGAGGCGCGACGACGTCCAGCGCGTCGGGCACCGCACGGAAAGTCATTGTGGTACGTAGCCCTAGGTATTCGCCATCGATCTGAGTCGCTATCGGTGTGTCGCCCGCGTCCACCCGCAGCGCGGCCACATCGTCGTCGCGGATGAGCTGTTTGGCACGCAGCTTCGGCCGTTTCGACAGCATCTGCCGCACTAGCCTCAGCGTGGGTAGAACTTTCATGCTGGTGGTCGCGAACACGCCCATTCCCGACTCAAAGGTGGTGTCGGGGTTGGTCCACACGCATCGCTCGTCGGCGTAGGTCCACGGAGCGCAGTTCGAGACGAACACGAAATGCACCCCCTGGACCGACTGGTCGTCGTCCAGTTGCAGTGTCAACGTCGGCGCGCGGCGGGTGGTGGCCAGCACCGCGGGGACCGCCGCGCGGATGTAGCGCAGCGGGGTGACGGCGTGGCCCTTCTCGCGTTCGGCTTCCACCGCGGCCACTACTTCGCCGTCGACGCCCATGCCCGCGTTGAGGACCGACCACCGCTCGCCGCAGTCGATGAGGCCGATCCGGCGCCAGGCGGGTTGGCCCCCCGGCGGGTTGATCAGCTCGATGAGCTGGTTGGTGGCGACGATCGGGTCGGCCGCGATGCCCAGCGAACGGGCGAACACATTCGCCGACCCGCCGGGCACCACCGCCACCGCGGGCAGGTGCGCCGGACGCGGTGAACCAGGTGTTCCGAGCATGCCGTTGACCACGCCGTGCACGGTCCCGTCGCCGCCGTGCGCGATGACCAGGTCGATGCCGTCGCGGCACGCGGCCTGGCTGATCTCCATGGCATGGCCGCGGTAGTCCGTGTGCACCACGGTCAGGTCGAGGCGGCTCTTGAGCGCGTGGGCGAGCAGGTCGCGCCCGGCCGGCGTGGTGGATGTGGCATTGGGGTTCACGATCAGCACGGCACGCACGGAATAGCAGTCTATGGGCATCCGGGCGGCGGGGCCGGATGGTTACGCTGGCGGCGTGAAAGCCGTCGCTGACTCGCCGCGCGCTGTACTCGGTGCGGGCCTGATAGTCGCTGTGCAGGGCGCGGCCGCGCTGGTCGTCGCGGTGGTGCTGGTGCTGCGGGCCCTGGCCGGTGCGGATCAGCATGACGCCAATGGCTACGGCACCGCGGCATGGTTCGCCTTCGTCGGTGGCGCCGTGCTGGCCGCCGGGTGGGCGCTGCTGCGGGGCCGGCGGGTCGGGCGCGGAATAGCGGTGTTCGCCAATCTGCTGCTGCTGCCGGTCGCCTGGTATCTGGGGGTGGGCTCACACCGTTGGGGCTACGGCGTGGCGGTCGCCGTGACGGCGCTGGCGGTGCTGGTGGCGTTGTTCAGCCCGGCGGCGTTGCGCTGGGTGGAACGACACCCATAGCCGACAGGATCGTGCCGAACTTCGTCACGGTTTCGGCCAGTTCGTCGTCTGGGTCGGATTCGGCGACGATCCCGCCGCCGGCATGGGCCAGCGCGGATCGGCGGTCGGCGGACAGTTGCGCGCAGCGGATCGACACCACCCATCGGCCGTCGCCGGCGGCGTCGCACCAGCCGACCGCGCCGGCGTAAAACCCACGGTCGCCCTCCAGCTCGGTGATGAGATCAACCGCAGCGGCGGTCGGTACCCCGCCGACCGCAGCCGTGGGGTGCAGTGCCAGCGCCAAATCCAGTGCAGTGGTGGCGGTGTCGCGCAGCCGGCCGGTGATCGGGGTGTTCAGGTGCCACACTGCGGAGGTACTGCTGAGTTGCGGTTCGGGCGCCACGTCGAGTTCGGCGCACAGTGGACCGAGGGCGTCGCGCAGCTGGTCGACGACCAACTGATGTTCGTGACGGTTCTTACCGGACGCGGCCAGTGCGGCTCCGTTGGCGGCATCGACGGCGGGGTCGTCGGGAGAGCGCGGTGCGGAACCGGCGAAGGGTCGGCAGGTCACTCGGTCGCCTTGGCGGGCGACCAGCAGCTCCGGACTGGCGCCGACGAGGACCGTGCCGGCGTGGGCTTGCCCGGCCGCGCTCAGGTCGACCAGATAGCCGTAGCCGCTCGGATCGGCGGCGACCAACCGGTGCAGGAGGGTGTTGGCATCCAGTGGGGCGTCGGCCGCCAGGCGCAGCCCGCGGGCCAGCACCACCTTGTGCAGGGCGCTGCGCGGTGCGGTCAGTTCGCTCAGGGCGCGGCGGATCCGGGCACGGTGCTCGTCGGGCTGCGGAATCTGCGCGACGACGCGGACCGCCGGCAGTGCCGCGTCGCGTGCCGGCGGCAGCGCCTCGTCGCGTCGCACCTCGCGCGGGACGAACAGGGCCGCGGGGCCGTCCGGGTGGAAAGGCAACGCCCCCACCACTATCGGTGCCTCGCCGCGGGACAACGCGGCCCGGGCGGCGGCAACATCGGCGAATTCGGTGGTCATCGCCTCGGCCGTGAGGGTTCCGGAGGGCCCGGAAAGCACGAACGTCGGTGGCAGTGTTGTCACAGCCCTGCGGCCTGAGATCCGGTCAACCCGAGTGCGACCAGCTGACGCACCCCGTGCTCGAAGCCACACACGGCCAGCGAGGCCGCGGCCATCGCGAAGCGTGCTCCGTCGGCCAACGGCAGCTCCAGCCACCGCGTGATCACCGCGCGGGAGAAGTGGCCGTGTCCGACGAACACCACATCTCGCGAGGCCAGGTGCCGTAGCGCCACCGCGACCATTCGGTCGGCGCGATCGCTGACCTGCGCCACCGACTCGCCGCCGGCACTGCCGTGCGTCCAGATCAGCCAGTCGGATTCGGATTCGCGGATCTGCGTGGTGGTCAGCCCTTCGTAGCGGCCGTAGTCCCATTCGGCGAGGTCGTAGGAGATCTCGTCGACGTGCAGTCCGGCCAGCTCGGCGGTCACCTGGGCGCGGCGGCGCGGGCTACAGATCACCAGCGGATTGTCCAGCGTCAGCTTGGTCAGCGTCGCTCGGGCGGCGACCCCCTGGCGCCGGCCCACCTCGGTCAACTCCAGATCGGTGTGCCCGGTGTGGCGACCGCTTTGAGACCACTCGGTTTCCCCGTGGCGCAGCAGCAGAAGTCGGTGCTCCTCGATCCCCACGCCCGTCGATTCTGCCCGACGGCGGACACCGACCCGCGTTTGGTGCTCCGGGGAGGCAAGCCGTGCCAGTATGTCGGTGTGACGGGGATGCGGATCTTGGCGGTTGCCAACCAGAAGGGCGGCGTGGCCAAGACCACGACGGTGGCGTCGCTGGGTGCGGCGATGGCCGAGCTGGGTCGGCGGGTGTTGCTGGTCGACCTCGACCCGCAGGGCTGCCTGACCTTCTCGCTGGGGCACGACCCCGACAAGCTGCCGGTGTCGGTGCACGAAGTGCTGCTCGGCGAGGTGGAGCCCAACACGGCACTGGTGCCGACCGCCGAGGGAATGACCCTGCTGCCGGCCAACATCGACCTGGCCGGCGCCGAGGCGATGCTGCTGATGCGGGCCGGCCGCGAGTATGTCCTGCAGCGGGCGTTGGCCAAGCTGGACGACGAGTTCGATGTGGCGGTCATCGACTGCCCGCCGTCACTGGGTGTGCTGACCCTCAATGGTCTCACCGCCGCGGGCGAGGTGATCGTGCCGCTGCAGTGCGAGACCTTGGCGCATCGCGGCGTCGGCCAATTCCTGCGCACCGTCTCCGATGTCCAGCAGATCACCAACCCCCAGCTGCAACTGCTGGGAGCACTGCCGACGCTCTACGACTCGCGTACCACCCACAGTCGCGACGTGTTGCTCGACATCGCTGACCGCTACGACCTGCCGGTGCTGGCTCCGCCGATCCCACGGACGGTGCGTTTCGCCGAGGCCAGCGCATCGGGGGCGTCGGTGATCGCCGGGCGCAAAAACAAGGGCGCGCAGGCCTATCGGCAACTGGCCGAGGCGCTGCTCAAGTACTGGAAGAACGGCAAGGCGCTGCCCACCTTCACTCCCGAGGTCTAGCGGGCCATCAGCCCAGCCATTGCGCCGAGTGGGAATCTCCCGACGCCGCGGTGGCGTGTCTCGTCGTGAGGTTCACACTCGCGGGGAAGCTCAGCCCGGCGGAGCTGTTTAGCCCAGCGCTACGACGGTGTCGCCGCGCTGCTCCAGCACGGTCGGACCCGACACCGCCGGAAACACCGTTGAGACCCCGGGCGGGCGGCTGACCGGGATGATGCGCTCAGGTGCGCCGGTGCTCTGATCGAAGACGCCGACCCCGTCGGTCACCGGGATCAGCAGGCGATCGGCCATCCGTGCCGCAGGCCCCAAGGGAACGGCGGCGCCCGACCCCGGAATGGTGTAGCGGTAGGCCAGGGTTCCGGAGTCGAACACCATCACGGCATCGCCGGTCCACCAGCAGATCAACCCGGTGGGCCGCGACACCGGCAGCGCGGCGCTGTCGGGGCTGGGCTTGGCCGGCAGCAGAGTCTTGGCGATCGTGGTGCCGGTCTGGTCGACCACCTCGATCCGGGGCTGCGGGGTGGGCAGATAGACCGCCGTGTTGGCGCCGTTGTCGGAGTCGGTCACCGCCAGCACCCGGGCGCCGGAGTCCGCGGTCACTCTGTGCTCGGGGACGTGTTGGGTCTCCGGCTCGTCTTCTTCCTTGCCGGCGCGCAGCAGGGTCAGTTGCAGGTCGGAGTGGCCAGCGCAGGACTCCAGGACCGAGACTGCCGAGGAGGCCGCCGCCGCCGACACCAGCGTGCAGCCCTGTCCACGACCGCGTGCCGACGGTTTCACCCGAGCGTCGATCTCTCCGTAGGACATCACCCGGACCAGGTCGGAACGCCACAGTTCCAGGCGGGTGGAGCCGGTCGAGAGCACCGAACTGCCTTCGGAAGTGACCCGCACGGTTCGGTCGGCGTAGCTGGTTCGGGCCGGTCCGCGCAGACCGTCGGCGGCGACGACCGAGCTGACCTGGCCGCAGCCGCGGGAATCGGGATAGACCGCGACGGCGTAACGGTAGATCCAGGACACCGCGCACAGGTCGACGTCGCGGGAATAGCTCCAGCGCTCCTCCCCGGTAGCCGGGTCACGCCCACTCATCCGCGGGCCGTCGCCGGTGATCACCGTGCCGGAGACCAGCACCGGTGCCCAGGTGGCGGGGCTGGTCGTCGTCCACAGCTGCGACAACGCCGCCGGCACCATGGCCGCCGACGGGGGATTGGTCGCCGAGTCTGATGCCGGCCGGCTGATCGTGGCGCGGGCATCGCTGGTCCACCAGATGACCACTCCGACGACGACGATCACGACCGCGATCACGGCCGCCGCGACCAGATCGCCGGAGGTGCGGCGCTCGGGTCGCACCGTCAGCGGCCTAGCTCAGCTGCCGTTCGCGGCAGCGGCCGCGGTCTTGTTCGGGCGGCGGCGGCGACGCCGCGGGGCGCTGGGCCCGGTGGCCTCGGAGGTCTTGGAGGTCTTGGAGGCCTTGGAGGTCTTAGCGGTGCCGGTCTCGCCCGCGTCAACGCTGCGCGGGGCGCCGTCGGTGGCGTCCGCCTGACCACCACCACGGGTGCGCCGACGAGACCGGGTCGGGTTGCGGGGCGCACGCTGGCGGTCTGCTGCGGTCTCGCGGGTTTCGTCCTCGGACCGCTTGGCCGGCGACCGGCGCGTCCGGCCGATGGAGCCGCTGGCTTCGGTGGGGATGTTGAGCTCGGTGAACAGGTGCGGGGAGCTGGAGTAGGTCTCCGCCGGGTCCGGGCAGCACAGGTTGAGGGCCTTGTCGATCAGCGTCCAGCGGGCCAGCTCGTCCCAGTCGACCAGCGTGACGGCCACGCCGGTCTTTCCGGCGCGTCCGGTGCGGCCGATGCGGTGCACGTAGGTCTTCTCATCGTCGGGGCACTGGTAGTTGATCACGTGGGTGACGTCGTCGATGTCAATGCCGCGGGCGGCCACATCGGTGGCCACCAGCACATCGATGTCGCCGGTGCGGAACGCCTTGAGTGCCTTCTCGCGGGCTACCTGATTGAGGTCGCCGTGCACCGCGCCCACCTTGAACCCGCGCTCACCCAGATCGTCGGAGACCTTCTGGGCGGTCCGCTTGGTGCGGGTGAAGATCATCGTGGCGCCGCGGCCACGGGCCTGCAGCACTCGCGCCACCAGTTCGGCCTTGTCCAGCGCGTGGGCCCGGTAGACGAACTGCTCGGTGGCGTCGTGCACCGCCGAAGAGTGCGGCGCCTCGGCGCGGATGTGGGTGGGCTGGTTCATGAAGCTGCGGGCCAGCGTGATGATCGGGCCGGGCATGGTGGCCGAGAACAGCATCGACTGCCGGTCGTCGGGGATGCGGGACAGGATTCGCTCGATGTCGGGCAAGAATCCCAGGTCCAGCATCTCGTCGGCTTCGTCGAGCACCAGCACCGCCAGGCCGCCCAGCTGCAGGTGTCCCTGCTGCGCCAGGTCGAGCAGCCGGCCCGGGGTGCCCACCACCACGTCGGCGCCGGCCTGCAGCGCCTCGATCTGCGGTTCGTAGGGCCGGCCGCCGTAGATGGCCTGAACCGACAGCGGACGGTCCCCGGCGGTCAGGTACTTGGCCGCGTCGGCCAGGTCGCCGGAGACCTGGATGCACAGCTCACGGGTGGGTACCACGACCAAGGCTCGGGGTGCGCCGGTCAGCGGCCGGTCCGGGCTGGTGGTGACCCGCTGCAGCAGCGGGATGCCGAAGCCGTAGGTCTTGCCCATGCCGGTACGGGCCTGGCCGATCAGGTCGTCGCCGGCCAGGGCCAGCGGCAACGTCAGCTCCTGGATCGCGAAGGCGTGCTCGATACCGTCCTCGGCGAGTGCGCGGACGATCTCGTCGCGAACGCCCAGTTCGGCGAAGCTCGGAGGGGTGATGGGAACGGTGGTTGAGATCAGTGGGGTCATGCGCTGGCAGATGCCTTTCGAAGTCGGCGCGGTATGTCAGTCGGTCGCGGTGCGGGTCGGGGCGCACACACTGGAGACGGTCGATACTTTGCCCATTTTCGAAGGCACCGCCGGGGGCCCTGCACTCGCCGAGGAGGCGGGCCAACCACGTGTACGCACATTGCGCGGCAGCGCCGAATAGGCACTGCCTGGGGCTCATACTACCTGGTCGGGCCGGGCATCGGGCTACCGCCGCGCAACGCATACAGTGTGGTGATGAATTCGGTTCCCTCCGCCGACGCGGAAGCGCAGGCTTCCCCGCCGCGGCTGTCCGCCGATCATCCCGGTGTCAACGAGCTTTTCGCGGTACTGGCCTATGGCGAGGTGGCCGCGTTCTACCGGCTCACCGACGAAGCGCGGATGGCACCCGATCTGCGTGGCCGGATCTCGATGGCGGCGATGGCCGCCGCGGAGATGAGCCACTTCGAACTGCTCCGTGAAGCTCTTGAGTGCCGCGGTGTCGACGTGGTCGCGGCGATGTCGAAATACGCTACCGCCCTTGATAATTACCATCGGCTGACGATGCCCAGCACCTGGCTGGAGGCATTGGTCAAGACCTACATCGGCGACGCGATGGCCGCCGACTTCTACCTGCAGATCGCCGACGGACTCCCCGACGAGGTGGGCGACGTGGTGCGCGCGGTGCTCGCCGAGACCAAGCATTCGCAGTTCGTCGTCGACGAGGTGCGCGGCGCGGTCACGGCCAGCAACAAACAGCGCAGCCGGCTGGCGTTGTGGTCACGTCGCCTGCTCGGGGAGGCGATCACCCAGGCTCAGTACGTGTTGGCCGACCGCGACGAGCTCGTCGATCTGGTGGTGTCGGGGGCGGCCGGGCTGGCCCAGCTGGCCGGCTTCTTCGATCGCCTCCAGCACACCCATGACGAACGCATGCGCGAGCTGGGCTTGGCCTAGCACTGGCCGACGCGCGGCAATATGGTCCGCATTCAACAACGCTGAGAAGTCCGTTATCGCCGCGGGCGAACAGCCGGTGCGCACCAACCGGGCCCCCGTCCACTAGCCTGCTTAGCAACGCCCAACGCAAACGAAAGGGGCCGGCGTGGAGGTCAAGATCGGGGTCACCGACAGCGCGCGCGAACTGGTTGTCAACAGTGCGCAGACGCCCGATGAGGTCGAGAAATTGGTCGGCGCCGCATTGGGCAAGGGCGCAGACGGTGCTGGACTGCTCACCCTCACCGACGCGAAGGGCCGTCGCTTCCTGGTGCAGGCCGCCAAGATCGCCTATGTGGAGATCGGTATCGCCGACAGTCGGCGGGTCGGTTTCGGGATCGGTGCCGACGCCGCCGAAGCCGGTTCGTCTTAGCGAGTCAGCGGCACGTGTGACAGACCGCCCCAGGCGAACGCCACCGTCCCGTCGACGGCGTCGTCCTTGGCGATCGGGCGGTCACTGTCCAGCCAGTACCGGGCGCAGTCGACGCTGATCGCGACCAACCCGACCGCGACCATCCGGGCCCGGTGCGGGTCCAGGCCGGAGTCGTGGCTGACCAGGTCGAAAATCGCGTCGATGCACGATTCGGTGGCCACCCGCACCTGGACGGCGACCTGCGGCTCGGCAACGTTGTCGTTCTCGAAGATCAGCCGATAGCCCTGGCTGTCGTGCTCGATGAAGTCGAAGAAAGCCTGCACCGCCGACCGCAACCGCTGGCGGTTGTCGGTGGTGGTCCGCAGTGCTTGGCGGACACCGGAGACCAGGTTCTCCACGTGCCGGGCCAGTACCGCCAGGTACAGCTCCAGTTTCGACGCAAAGTGCTGGTAGAGGATCGGTTTGCTGACACCGGCGCGCTCGGCGATCTCATCCATGCCGGCGGCGTGATAACCGCGGTCGACGAATACATCACTGGCGGCGATCAGCAGCTGACCCCGGCGCTCGTCGCGGGGGAGCCGGCTGCCTCGACGGCCGCCCGTCGTCGACGCCTTGGCGCCGCTCGAGCGACGGCCGGTCGGCTGGGCGCCGTCCCGCTCTGCCGTGTCGGTCGGTTTGCTCATCGAGTCCTCAATCTGGTCCGGCCGGACGCCTGGAACTTGGGTCCGCGATGGCCGATGCGTGAGAGCGAGACTACGCGCTGCAACCGTCACTTCCACCAGCGACATCCGCCAATCGGCTGTCGATCGTCATTTCGAACACCTCGCAGGACACCTCCTGGCGTGCCGCAGAGTCCCAGCTCGCAGACCTTGTGCCATTCTGGGACGGTGACCTACGACCCGGGGCAAAGCGGCGGCGGTCGAGCCCCGGTGCTGCGGGATCGCTTCCGTGAGCCGCTGCGCGCCCAGCGTGACCCGCTTGCGGCCGGTGCTGGGCGGCTGCGGTCGGACCGTGATGTGCACCGCCAGTGGCGCAAGCAGAGCTGGCTGGGCAGGTTCGTGTCCACCTACGGCTGGCGTGCTTATGCGCTGCCGGTCCTCATGGCTCTCACCGTCCTCGTGGTGTATCAGACCGTGACCGGCACCGGAGTGCGCACGCAGGTCGCCGACGACACCGTTCAGGGTCCGCCGACGATCGGATCGGCGGGCACCTCGATCATCGGAGCGCCGCCGCGCGGCCTCACCGAGTTCGACGTCAACCTGCCGACCGGCGTGCTGCCCAACGGCGGCCCGTTCACCGAGGCTGGTGACATGACCTGGCACGTCATCCCGGGGACGGAAGCGGAATTCGGTCAGGGCACCGAGAAGGTGTTCGCCTACACCATCGAGGTGGAGAACGGTATCGACACGACCGCCTTCGGCGGCGACGAAGCGTTCGCCCGGATGGTCGATCAGACTCTGCGCAACCCCAAGGGATGGACCCACACGCCGCAGATCGGGTTCGTCCGGGTCGACGGTGCGGGTCCGATTACTCCTGATTTTCGTATCTCGTTGACCTCGCCGATCACGGTCCGGGAGGGCTGCGGCTACGAGATTCCACTGGAGGCGTCCTGCTACAACCCCTCCTACGGGGCCAAGTCGGAGCCGCGGGTGTTCGTCAACGAAGCCCGCTGGGTTCGCGGTGCCGTGCCGTTCCAGGGCGACATCGGGTCCTACCGGCAGTACCTGATCAACCACGAGGTCGGTCACGCCATCGGCTATCAGCACCACGAACCGTGCGATAAGCAGGACGGGCTGGCGCCGGTGATGATGCAGCAGACGTTCGGCACCTCCAACGACGACGCGGCGAAGTTCGACCCGGACTGGGTCAAGCCCGACGGGAAGACCTGCCGGTTCAACCCCTGGCCGTCTCCGATCGCCTGAGCCGGCCAGCTCTTTTCGGGAAGCTTGAACCGCGGTTTGTCGTTGCCCCCACCAGCTGCTGTGATGATTTGGCGGACGCGACGTTGAGGAGATTGCCCGGTGCCGATATCACTGCCGCCGCTGGTGGAGCCGGCCGGCGAGCTGACCAGGGATGAAGTAGCGCGCTACAGCCGCCACTTGATCATTCCCGACGTCGGCGTGCAGGGGCAGAAGCGACTCAAGAACGCCCGTGTGCTGGTGATCGGCGCCGGCGGGCTGGGCGCACCGACTCTGCTGTATCTGGCCGCCGCCGGCGTCGGCACCCTCGGGATCGTCGACTTCGACGTCGTCGAAGAGTCGAACTTGCAGCGCCAGGTCATCCACGGGGTCTCCGATATCGGCCGCACGAAAGCCGAAAGCGCCCGGGACTCGATTGCCGAGGTCAACCCGCTGGTACGGGTGCAGCTGCACCAGGTGCGGCTGGAGGCGTCCAACGCCGTCGAGCTGTTCGCCCAGTACGACCTGATCCTGGACGGCACCGACAATTTCGCCACCCGCTACCTGGTCAACGACGCAGCGGTGCTGGCGCACAAGCCCTACATCTGGGGGTCGATCTACCGCTTCGAGGGGCAGGTGTCGGTGTTCTGGGAGGACGCGCCGGCCGATGAGGCCGGTAATGAGCGCGGCCTGAACTACCGCGACCTGTATCCCGAGCCGCCGCCGCCCGGCATGGTGCCGTCATGCGCCGAGGGCGGTGTGCTCGGGGTGTTGTGCGCCTCGATCGGCTCGGTGATGGGCACCGAGGCGATCAAGCTGATCACCGGTATCGGAGAACCGCTGCTGGGCCGGCTGATGATCTACGACGCCCTGGCGATGAGCTACCGCACCATTGCGATCCGCAAGGACCCCGCCGCGCCGGCGATCACCGAATTGGCCGACTACGACGCGTTCTGCGGCGTGGTCCCCGAGGAGGACGCCGCGGCGGCCGCCGGGTCCACGATCACCCCGGCCGAGCTGCATGAACTGCTGGACTCCGGCCAACAGCTGGCGCTGATCGACGTGCGCGAGCCGGGAGAGTGGGCGATCAACCGCATCGAGGGCGCTCAGTTGGTCCCGCAGTCGACAATCAACACCGGTGAGGGCCTGGCGCAGCTCCCGCAGGACCGAATGTCGGTGCTGTACTGCAAGACCGGGGTCCGTTCGGCCCAGGCCCTGGCCACCCTGAAGAAGGCCGGGTTTGCCAACGCGGTCCACCTACAGGGGGGAATTGTGGCGTGGGCCAAGCAGATGCAGCCCGACATGGTCATGTACTAGCGGTTTATGGCGGTGACCCGCCGCGCCCGGCTCCGCCGTGCTCGCGATCACGGTGACTAATGGCGGTGACCCGCCGCGCCCGGCTCCGCCGTGCTCGCGATCACGGTGACTAATGGCGGTGACCCGCCGCGCCCGGCTCCGCCGTGCTCGCGATCACCGCGGCTAGTCTTATCGCGTGACCATCGAGCCGCCGCCCGAACATGTGCTGGCGACGTTCGGTATTCGCAACGTTTCGCCCACACCGCTTGGTGCCGGCTGGGAAGACGGCTGGAAGTGCGGGGAAGTGGTCCTGTCGATGGTCGCCGACCATGCCAGGGCCGCGTGGTCGGCGAAAGTACGCGAGACCTTGTTCGCCGACGGCATCCGCCTGGCCCGCCCGGTGCGCTCCACAGACGGACGGTATGTGGTGTCGGGTTGGCGCGCCGACACCTTCGTCGGTGGCACCCCCGAACCGCGCCATGACGAGGTGGTGTCGGCGGCGGTTCGGCTGCACGAAGCCACCTCCAAGCTGGAGCGGCCCCGTTTCTTGACCCAGGCGCCGGTGGCGCCGTGGGCCGATGTCGACGTGTTCATCGCCGCGGACCGGGCGGCCTGGGAGGAACGGCCGTTCGCCTCGCTGCAGGCAGGTGCCCGGCTGGCCCCGGGCTCGGTGGACGGTCAGCGGTCGATCGACCTGATCAACCAGCTGGCCACCTTGCGCAAGCCCACCAAAAGTCCCAGCCAGTTGGTGCACGGCGACCTGTACGGCACGGTGCTGTTCTCCGGCGCCGCGGCGCCGGGCATCACCGACATCACGCCCTACTGGCGACCGGCCTCGTGGGCTGCCGGGGTGGTGGTGGTGGACGCCCTGTCGTGGGGTGACGCCGACGACGGACTGATCGAACGCTGGGAAACACTGCCCGAGTGGCCGCAGATGCTGCTGCGCGCATTGATGTTCCGTCTTGCGGTACACGCGCTGCATCCGCGCTCGACCGAGGAGGCGTTCCCCGGGCTGGCCCGCACGGCCGCGTTGGTTCGCCTGGCGCTCTAGCTATCTCGGCTTTCGCGCCGAATATGCCACCGTCAGAACCGGTGTCGCAGCGTGCGCAGGTCCACTTTCCCGTCGACGGCCAGCACTCCTTCGGCGCGAAGGCGTTCCAGTTGCTCGGTGCGCAAGTGGGCGGCTGGCCGTCCCGACGCCGGGACCACCCGATGCCAGGGCAGGTCGGTGCCGTCGATCCGCAGAATCCAGCCCACGATGCGGGGACTGGAAAGCCCTGCCGCGGAAGCGACGTCGCCATAGGTGGTGACCTGCCCGGCGGGCACGCTGATGATCAGCGCGCGCACCAGCTCGACCTGTTCGTCGGTGACGGCGGCCATGGTGTGTGCTCCTAGCGCCGGGCCAGCTGCGCGCGGATCACGGCGGCAGCCTCGGCGGGGCGGGCCTGGTCGACCATGTGATTGCAGTCGAAGTCGACCAGCTGGAAGTTCGCGCCCAGCCGGTCCCGCAGACCGTCGATGAGCGCCGCCTCCACATAGGGCGGCGAGGTGCGGGTGGCCCGCACCACGGTGGTCGGCGTGGATTGCGGGAGCACGACCGCGCGAGCCAGCTCGCTCCAGTACGACATCACCGCCGGCACACTGATGCGCCAACCGAAGCGGCCCGAGGGCAGCGCGACCAGATGCTCGTCGAGTTCGATGTCGAGCAGGCCGGGATCCACGTCGGACCACGCGCCGTTTTCCTTCTCCGCCCGCGCCTCCGCGGGGTCGGGGTAGTCGGGGGAGGCCAGCATCGCGTCGGCGATCGTCGCCATCCACTCGCCGTCCAGGCCGATCGCCGGGTCGAGCAGGATCAAAGCGTCGACGAGGTCGGGCCGTGCCGCGGCCAGATGCAGCGCTATCGCACCGCCGAAGGAATGCGCGACCACCGGAACCGGGACGTCAGCTGTGCCCTCCAACAGCGCCGCCAGCGCCGCGACGTTGGCGTCGATGCTCCATGGGGCCGCCCACGACGAGTGGCCGTGGCCGATCAGGTCCGGTGCGGCGACGGCGACGTCGGGCAGCTGCTCGGCCACGTGGCGCCAGCGGCCCCCGTGGCCGGTCAGCCCGTGAACCGCCAGCAGCCCCACCGGGCCGTCTGGGCCGTAGCGGTGCACATGCAGTCGATGATCGGGATTCACCCGTCGATGGTGCCAGCCGCGCCCACACTTGTCGGAGGGCAGTGCTCTCATAGGCGGCATGCCACAGGATTGGGGATCGCCCGCCGCGCAGGTCGCCGCGGCGCTCGATCCGCGTGCACGTGGCGTCTTGCAGGTCCGCGGAGGACCCGGCACCGGCAAGACCCGCCTGCTCGCGGAGGTGGCCACCGCCCACGTCGCCGCCGGTGTGGACGCCAACTCGGTGCTGCTGCTCACGGGCTCGGGCCGGCTTCCCGCGGCGGACCGCGGAGCGCTGACCGCGACGTTGCTGGCCGCCGGCGGGCCGGCCACGGGCCAGGCAATCCGGGAACCGCTGGTGCGCACCGTGCACGGCTACGCCTTCGCGGTCCTGCAGCGCGCCGCCCGGCGAGCCGAGGCCACCCCACCGCGGCTGGTCACCGGCGCCGAACAGGACAGCGTGATTCGTGAACTGCTCGCCGGGGACGGGGCCGGGGCCTGGCCGCCCTCGCTACACGCGGCCCTGGCCACCGACGGCTTCGCCACCGAACTGCGGGACTTGATGGCGCGCTGCGCCGAACGGGGCGTGGACCCGGCAGAGCTGACCAGGTTGGGCAAGCGCTGCCGCCGCCCGGAGTGGACGGCCGTGGGCCGGTTCGCCCAGCAGTACGAGCAGGTGATGCTGCTGCGTGCCGCGGTCGGTACGGCGGCGCCCCAGGCGACCACCCCGGCGCTGGGCGCGGCGGAATTGGTCGGTGCGGCGCTGGAGGCGTTCGCGACCGACCCGGATCTGCTCGTCGACGAACGCAGCCGGATCCGGCTGCTGCTGGTCGACGACGCCCAGCAACTCGACCCGCAGGCGGCCCGGCTGGTGCGGGTGCTCGCCGCCGGCGTGCACCGGACGGTGATCGCCGGCGACCCCGATCAGGCGGTATACGGCTTCCGTGGCGGCGAACCCACCGTCCTGCTGGCTGACGATGCGCAATCCGACGGAGCAGCGGTGCCCGTGGTGACGTTGACGACATCGCACCGGTGCGCCCCGGCGGTCGCAAACGCGATCAGCTCCGTCGCCGCCCGGCTGCCCGGGGCCAGCGCCACGCGTCGCATTGAGGGCACCGGACCCGACGCCGGGGCGGTGAGCGTGCGCACCGCGGCCAGCAGCCACGCCGAGGCCGCCTTGATCGCCGACACCTTGCGGCGCGCCCACCTGATCGACGGGGTGCCGTGGTCGCAGATGGCGGTGATCGTCCGGTCGGTGCCGCGGGCGGCCGCGCGGCTGCCCCGAACCCTGGCCGCCGCCGGGATCCCGGTCACGCTGCCGGCCAGTGGTGGATTGCTGGCCGAACAACCCGCGGTGGCCGCCCTGCTCACGGTGCTGGAGTGCACCGCTGAGGCGGTGGACGGAACTCGGGCGTCGACGTTGCTCAGTGGACCGATCGGGCGGGTGGACCCGATCTCGCTGCGGCAACTGCAACGCACGCTGCGCCGTGGCACGCCATCCGACCCCGGTGACCGGCTTGCGGCAGCGCTCACCGGTGCGCCCGGCGAGCTGCCGGCCGCGCACGGCCTCGCGTTGCGCCGGGTTCGCGGGGTGCTGCAGGCCGCGGCCCGCAGCCACGCCGACGGCCGCGACCCGCACCACACGCTGTGGCAGGCCTGGAATCGCTCAGGGCTGCAACAACGCTGGCTGTCGGCTGCCGAGCGCGGCGGTACGGCCGGCGCCCAAGCCGGTCGGGACCTGGATGCGGTGACCGCCCTGTTCGACCTCGCCGAGCAGTACGTGGTGCGCACCGCCGGAGCCACCCTGACCGGGCTGGTGGAATACGTCACCGCCATGCAACTGGCGGCGCCCCGCGCCGAGCCCGCGACGGGCACGGAGGCGGTCGGCGTGCTCAGCGCGCACGCCGCACTCGGGCGCGAATGGGATCTGGTGGTCATTGCCGGAGTCCAGGAAGGACTGTGGCCCAACACTGTTCCGCGCGGCGGCGTGCTGGGAACCCAGCGGCTCCTGGACACCCTGCAGGGCTTCGGGGAAGAGGTCTCAGCTCGGGCCCCGCTGCTTGCCGAGGAGCGACGGCTGCTGGTGGCGGCGCTGGGCCGGGCACGGCGCCGGCTGGTGGTCACCGCTGTCGACGGCGACGGCGACGGCGACGGCGGCACCGAGGAACAGCTCCCGTCGGAGTTCTTCGCCGAACTCGCGGCCTGCGCCACCGATGACGGCCACCGAGCGCCGGCAACACCGGTGGTGGCTCCTCCGGTGCTGTCGGCGGCCGGGCTGGCGGGCCGACTGCGTGCCGTGGTCTGCGCACCGGAGACCGAGGTAAGCGACTCCGACCGCGCTGATGCGGCAACGCAATTGGCGCGACTTGCCCGGGCCGGGGTGCCCGGTGCCGATCCGCGGAGCTGGCATGGCGCGGCCGCGTTGAGCACCGAGGAGCCACTGCGGCAGCCCGGCGGCGGACCGGTCACCCTCTCGCCGTCGGCGCTGCAGAGCCTGCTGGACTGCCCGCTGCGCTGGCTGGCCGAACGCCACGGCGGAACCGACGGCCGCGACCTGCGCTCGACCATCGGATCGGTGATACACGCGCTGGTCGCCGAATCGGCGAGCAAACCGCAGGAACTGCTCGCCGAGCTGGACCGGGCATGGCAGCAACTGCCGTTCGCGTCGCAGTGGTACTCGGCCAATGAACTCGACCGGCATCGCGCCATCCTTGAGACGTTCCTGGCATGGCGGGCGCAGACTCGTGGCGAACTCACCGAAGTCGGCACCGAGGTCGGCTTCGACGGAGTGATCGACGCCGGCGAGGACGGGGTGCGGCTGCGCGGCCGGATCGACCGGGTCGAACGCGACGCCGCCGGCCAGCTGGTGGTCGTCGACGTCAAGACCGCGAAAACCCCGGCCAGCAAGGACGATGCGCAACAGCACGCCCAGTTGGCCGTCTACCAGCTCGCGGTGGAAGCCGGGCTCATCGGGCCCGACGAGGAGCCCGGCGGGGCTCGGCTGGTCTATCCGGCCAAACCCGGAACGGCCGGTGCCACCGAGCGCGAACAAGACCCGCTCACGCCCGACACCGGTGGGCAATGGCGGGAGCGGATCGCGCAGGCGGCCGCGGCCACCGCCGGCCCGCAGTTCACCGCCCGCGTCAACGACGGGTGCCGGCACTGCCCGGTCCGGCCGACCTGCCCGGCTCACAACGGTGGGTGCGGCGCATGAATAACCGCTACGACCCCGCCGAACTGGCGGCCGCGCTCGGGTTGCACCAGCCCACCGAGGAGCAGGCCGCGGTGATCGCCGCCCCGCCCGGGCCGCTGGTGGTCATCGCCGGCGCGGGTGCCGGCAAGACCGAGACGATGGCCGCCCGGGTGGTGTGGCTGGTTGCCAACGGCTACGCCGACCCCGGCCAGGTCCTGGGGTTGACCTTTACCCGCAAGGCGGCCGGCCAACTGCTGCGACGGGTTCGATCCCGGCTGGCGCGGCTGGCTGGTGCCGGCCTGATGGCGGCCGAACCCGGCGTGAAAGCGACCGACGGCGCCCCGGCGACAACTCCTGTCGTGAGTACCTACCACGCTTTCGCCGGCGCGCTGCTGCGCGAGCACGGGCTGCTGCTCGGTATCGAGCCCGACACCCGCCTGCTCACCGAGACTGGGCTGTGGCAGCTGGCGTTCGATGTGGTCAGCGGTTATCCCGGGGAATTGCGCACCGACCGCGATCCCGCCGCGGTCACCGCGATGGTGTTGCGGCTGGCCGGGCAGCTGGCCGAACACCTGGTGGACACCGACGCACTGCGCCACACGCATCTGGAGTTGGAGCGGCTGGTGCACACCTTGCCGCCGGGCCCGCGCCAGCGCGCCGAACCCAACCGGTCGCTGCTCAAGATGCTCGACACCCAGAACGAACGTGCCGAACTGGTGCCGCTGATTGAAGCCCTGCAGCGGCGCATGCGGGCGGAACGGGCAATGGATTTCGGCGCGCAGATGGCCACTGCCGCTCGGCTGGCGCAGGCGGACAAGGCCGTCGGCGCCCGGTTGCGCGCCACTTACCGGGTGGTACTGCTCGACGAATACCAGGACACCGGGCACGCCCAGCGCATCGCCCTGTCGTCGTTGTTCGGCGGCGGCGCGGACGACGGCCTGGCGCTGACCGCGGTGGGTGACCCGATCCAATCGATCTACGGCTGGCGCGGCGCCTCGGCGACCAACCTGCCCCGATTCGCCACTGATTTCCCGCTCTCCGACGGCAGCCCCGCACCCACCCTGGAGTTGCGGACCAGCTGGCGTAACCCGCCGGAAGTGCTGCACCTGGCCAACGAGATCTCCGCGGAGGCACGCCGGCGCTCCGTCACCGTGCAATCGCTCCGGCCGCGCCCGGCCGCGCCCCCCGGCGATGTGCGCGTCGCGCTGCTGCCCGACGTGGTCACCGAAGACGAGTGGGTCGCCGAGGCATTGCAGCGGTACTACTGGCAGGCCGAAGCCGACGGGGCTGCCCCGCCCACTGCCGCGGTACTGGTGCGGCGCAATGCCGACGCCGCGCCCCTGGCCGAGGCGATCCGCGCCCGCGGTGTCCCGGTGGAAGTGGTGGGGCTGGCCGGGCTGCTGTCCGTACCGGAGGTAGCCGATCTGGTGGCGATGCTGTGGCTGATCCAAGAGCCGACCGCCGGCGCGGCGGCGATGCGCGTGCTGACCGGTCCGCGATGGCGGCTCGGCGCCGCCGACCTGGCCGCGCTGTGGCGACGCGCCGCCGAGCTGGTGCGGCCCGAACAATCGAGTGCACCGGTGTCGGCCGCGGAGATCGCTGCCGCGGCGGGGCCGGATTCGGAGACCGCATGTCTGGCCGACGCGCTGGCCGATCCCGGACCGGCAGAGCGCTATTCGGCCATCGGATACCGGCGCATCGTCGCCCTCGCCGAGGAACTGACCCTGCTACGCGGACACCTGTGGCATCCGCTGCCAGACCTAGTCGCTGAGGTACGCCGAGTGCTCGGCCTGGACTGTGAGGTGCTCGCCGCGCAGCCGGTGGCGGCAACTGCGGCCGGCACCGAACAACTGGACGCCTTCGCCGATGTGGTGGCCGGGTACGCCGAGGGGGCCGGGGCTCGAGCCGCGTTGCCAGGCCTGCTAGCGTACCTGGACGCCGCCGCCGTGGTGGAGAACGGGCTGGCGCCGGCCGCGCCGGCGGTCGCTGCCGACCGCGTCCAGATCCTCACCGTGCACGCCGCCAAGGGGCTGGAATGGCAAGTGGTCGCGATACCGCACCTGGTGGCACGAGTTTTCCCGTCGACCGCATCGCGGCGCAGCTGGCTTTCCGATGCCGCCGAACTGCCGCCGCTGCTGCGCGGCGACCGGGCCCAGCCCGACGACCATGGCGTCCCGCTGCTCGACACCGATGCGGTCACCAACCGAAAGCAGCTGTCCGACGCCATCTCTGAGCATCAGCGTCGCCTGGACCAGCGGCGGGTCGATGAGGAGCGCAGGCTGCTCTACGTCGCGGTCACCCGGGCCGAGGACACCCTGCTGGTCTCAGGCCACCACTGGGGACAGGGCGAGGCCAAGCCGCGCGGCCCGTCGGACTTCCTCACCGAGATCAAAGCGGTGATCGACAACTCGACTGAAGCGGGAACCCCGTGCGGGCTCGTCGAGCACTGGACGCAGCAGCCCGCCGGTGGCGAGAAGAACCCGTTGTGCGACAACGTAAGCGAAGGAATCTGGCCGGTCGATCCGCTGGCGGGCCGGCGCGGTGATGTCGAGCGCGGCGCGGCGCTGGTCGCCGCGCAGCTGCGGGCCGGCGAACCTCAAAGCGCCGAACGTCAAGACGGTGAGCCCTCAGTCAGTCCGTGGGCCGCCGACGTAGACGCCCTGCTGGCAGAGCGAGCAACGGCCGCAACTGGGCAGGCCCGTGCCCTGCCCAACCAGCTCTCGGTGAGTGGCCTGGTCGAGTTGAGCCGTGACCCCGCCGGCGCGGGACAGCGTCTGAGTCGCCGGCTCCCGGCACGGCCAGACCCGCATGCGTTGTTGGGCACCGCATTTCACGACTGGGTTCAGCGGCTCTACGGGGCCGAGCGGCTTTTCGAGCTCGAAGATCTGCCGGGTGCGGCCGACGCCGACACCGCCCGCGCCGATGCGCAGGAGCTGGCCCGTCTGCAGGCGGCGTTCCTGGAATCGCCATGGGCTGCACGCACTCCCACCGCCGTCGAGGTGCCGTTCGAGATGGCCATCGGCAGCCGCGTGGTGCGCGGGCGGATCGACGCGGTGTTCGTCGAGCGCGACGGCGGCGTCACCGTGGTGGACTGGAAGACCGGAACGCCCCCCGACGGACCTGAGGCGCGCCGGCACGCCGCCGTCCAGCTCGGCGTCTACCGGTTGGCTTGGGCCGCGTTGACCGGTTGCCCGCCATCGCAGGTGCGAGCCGCGTTCCACTACGTGCGTTCCGGGACCACCGTCGTCGCTGATGAGCTGCCCGAAATGGCTGACCTGGCCGCGCTGCTCAACGGCTGACGACGGGTGTGGTTACAGTGGGTCCGTGCGTCAGGTGCGATCGATGACCGCCCGTCGTGGCGGGAGCTAGCTGGCGGCGGTTGCGGCGTCTCGACGAGACGCTGACCGCCCAGCCCAGTTATGCGCTCGTCGGTGTGTTGCGCATGCCGCACGGGCAGTCGAGTCCCGGCCGCACCGTCTACCGGCGAAGCCTCATCGCGCTGGCGGCACTGCTGGTGTCCGCGCTGTTCGTCTACGTCGACCGCGACGGCTACCAGGATGTGCAAGGTGACCGGCTGACCTTCCTGGACTGCCTCTACTACTCCGCGGTGACCCTGTCGACCACCGGCTACGGCGACATCACGCCCGTCACCGAGTTCGCCCGCATGATCAACGTCCTGGTCATCACCCCGCTGCGGATCGCCTTCCTGATCTTGCTGGTCGGAACGACCGTCGAGGCGTTCACCGAGACCTCCCAGCAGGCATTCCGCATTCAGCGTTGGAGGAAGAGAGTGAAAGACCACACCATCGTCATCGGGTACGGAACCAAGGGCAAGACCGCGATCGCCGCGATGCTCGGCGACGACGAGACCACTCCCAGCGACATCGTGGTGGTGGACAACGACCGGGCGGTGCTCGACCGCGCGAAGAGCGCCGGGCTGGTGACGGTGGACGGCGATGCGACACGGTCGGATGTGCTGCGGCTGGCCAGTGCCCAGCGCGCGTCGGCGATCGTGGTGGCCACCGGCTCCGATGCCACGGCGACGCTGGTGACGCTGACCGCCCGCGAGATCGCACCCAAGGCCACCATCGTGGCGGCCATCCGGGAAGCCGAGAACCAGCACCTGCTGGAACAGTCCGGCGCAGACTCGGTGGTGGTGTCCTCGGAGACCGCCGGACGGCTGCTCGGCATCGCCACCACCACGCCCAGCGTGGTCGAGATCATCGAGGACCTGCTCACGCCGGACGACGGGTATGCCATCGCCGAGCGGGAGGTGGAGCAGCAGGAGGTCGGCGGGTCGGCCAAACATCTCAACGACATCGTGCTCGCGGTGGTACGCGGTGGGCGGCTGCTGCGGTTGGACGCGCCGGAGGTCGATGCGATCGAGCCCGGCGACCGGTTGCTCTACGTTCGCACGGTGAGCAGCCAGTGACGATCGCAAGCGAAGCGGGTCGGCACGGGAGGAATGATGGGTAGCTTTCAACTGCGCCAAGTTCCACTGCTGTCGCGGGTCGGGGCTGATCGAGCCGACCAGTTGCGTACCGACACCGACGCGGCTGTCGCCGGCTGGTCGTCCGCCGCGCTGCTGCGGGTCGATCCCCGTAACCAGGTATTGGTCTCCGCCGGCCGAGTGGTGCTGCACGAGGCCGGCGAACTGGGCGCCACACCGCCACCGGATGCGGTGTTTTTGGGCCGTATCGAGGACGGACGGCATGTTTGGGCGGTCCGCGGTGCGCTGCAGGCACCGACCGGTGCCGATGTCTCGGTGCTGGACATCCGCGCCACGGGTGACATCTTCGACGACATCAGCGCCCAATTGGTGTCTTCGGCTATCGCGTTGCTGAATTGGCATGACAATGCCAGGTTTTCGGCCGTCGACGGCACGCCGACCAAGCCGGTGCGCAGCGGCTGGGCGCGGGCCAACCCGATCAGCGGCGTCGAGGAGTTCCCGCGCATCGACCCAGCGGTGATCTGCCTGGTGCACGACGGAGCCGACCGGGTGGTGCTGGCCCGCCAGCACAACTGGCCGGTCCGGATGTTCTCACTGCTGGCCGGCTTCGTCGAGGCAGGCGAGTCGTTCGAGACCTGCGTGGCCCGCGAGGTCCACGAAGAGGTCGGGCTGGCCGTGCGTGAGGTGACCTATCTGGGCAGCCAGCCGTGGCCGTTCCCGCGGTCGCTGATGGTCGGCTTCCATGCCGTCGCCGACCCGGCTGAGACTTTCGTCTTCAGCGACGGCGAGATCACCGAGGCGGCCTGGTTCACCCGCGACGAGGTGCGGGCCGCGCTGTCCGCCGGGGCGTGGAACAGCGGCGATCCGGATGCCAAACTGCTGCTGCCCGGCTCGATCTCCATCGCCCGGACGATCATCGAGTCGTGGGCCGAATCGAGCTGAGCGACTCACGACCCACGAACACCAGGGATAGCACCCGCGGTCCGGTCAATTCGGTGACTGGTTTCCACGGTGCCGGGCCGATTTGGCGTGGATTCGACATCCTGGCCGTCAGGACACGTAGCGCCTCAACCAGTTCGATGCGGGCAAGGTGCACGCCCAGGCAGTAGTGGACACCGCCGCCGAAGGTCAGCATCGCCGGTGTTCCGGTGCGAGCGATGTCAAAGCGATCCGGGTCTTCGAAGGCCGCTGGATCCCGATTGGCCGCAGCCGTGTTGGCGATGACGAACGAACCCGACGGAAACGTCACGCCGCCAAGGTCGACGTCGACGACGGCCCTGCGCAGGACCCGGAGGTTCACCGGCGCGTACCGCAGCACCTCCTCGACCGCCTGCGGTACCAGCTCGGGACACCGGCTCAGCATCTCCCACTGGTCGGGATGACCGACGAGCACCTGCATCGCCGCGGCCAACTGGTGCCGCGTGGTGTCGATACCGGCATTGAACAGGATCACCACGAGGGCGATGAGTTCGTCGTGGCTTAACCGGTCGCCGTCCTCTTCGGCTCGAAGCAGCTCGGAAATCAGGTCATCGGCCGGCTTCGAGCGCCGCACAGCAATGAGCTGCTCGATGTAGGTCTCCAGGCCATTCCAGGCGTGCAGGATCTCGGTCTCGTACTGGGCGACCTCGATGCTCATTGCCTTGGACAGGCCGGTCACCCACTCGGACAACTGTTCCCAGTCGTTGCGCGGTGCGCCGAGCAGCGAGCTGATGATCGCGATCGGATACCACCTGGCGATCTCGGCCACGAATTCGCACCGGCCGGTGGCAATGCACTGGTCCACCAGCTCGGTGATGACGTCGATGCACGCGCCGCGCATCCGTTCGGCGGCACGTGGGCTGAACGCCTTTGCCACCAAAGCACGTAGCCTGCGGTGCTCGGCGCCGTCCAAATGGAGCAACAGCCGGGTGACCCGATCCCAGACCGGGCCGGAGGTGATGCCCTGCATCAGCAGGGCGATGCCCTGTGGCGTCACAAATCGTGGATCGCGCAGGACGCTGCGCACCAGGTCGTACCCGAGCACTTCCGGACAGAAGGGGCCGAGGGCGACCGGGCCCGCGCAACGAGCGTCGGCGACAGCGCGGTGGAATTGCTCCGGAGTCGGGTTGTCTCCGTAATGGATGGTCGGCAGGCTCGCGTAGAGGTTCATGTCCAGAACTCTGCGACGTGGCCGACGGGCGGCCATCGGTCAAAGAGCGTAAATTCTGCTCCCGCCGGATGCCTACGTACGCGCTGCGCCGGGGCAATGATTGGCATTTTCGCTGATGTTGTACGCCGTCGACCATCGCAGGCTGGCTAGCATGAGCGAAACGAGCTGGGATGGCACGGGTATGAGCGACATCGGCGAGCTTCCGACGGGCACCGTCACCTTACTGTTGGCCGACATCGAGGGCTCGACGCGGTTGTGGGAGACCCAGCCCGAGGTGATGAGAGCAGCCGTCGCACGGCTCGACCAGGTTCTGGCGCACGTCGTCTCCCACCACCACGGCGTGCGGCCGGTCGAACAGGGGGAGGGCGACAGCTGCGTTGTCGCCTTCGCCCGTGCCGCGGATGCCGTGGCGTGCGCATTGGACCTCCAGCGGTCGGCCTTGGCGCCGATCAAGTTGCGGATCGGACTGCACACCGGCGATGTGCAGCTGCGCGACGAGGGCAACTACATAGGCCCGACCATCAATCGAGCCGCACGGCTAAGAGATCTGGCCCATGGCGGCCAGACCGTGCTGTCGAGCACTACCGAACTCCTTGTCGTCGATCAACTCCCGGATGATGTTGTGCTCACCGATCTGGGCAGCCACGCATTGCGGGACCTGCCCCGCCCGGAGCACGTCGCGCAACTCTGCCACCCGGACCTGTGCAACGACTTCCCGCCGCTTAGGGTTTCCGCTCGGATCGACGCCAACCACCTTCCGGTACATCTGACGAGTTTCATCGGGCGTCGGCGGGAAATGGCCGACATCGGGAAGGCGCTCGGTGAGAATCGCCTTGTCACCCTGACTGGCGCCGGTGGTGCCGGAAAAACTCGATTGGCGGTGCAGGTCGCCGGTGGTGTCGCTGCGAATTACGCCGTCGGTGTCTGCTATGTGGATCTGGCACCGATCATCGACCCGGAGATGGTGGCAGTCACGACGGCGCGCGCATTGGGTCTGCCGGACCAGCCCGGTCAACCGTTGGACGACATGCTGCGGCGGTTCCTGCGCGATCGCGAAGTCCTGATCCTGCTCGACAATTGCGAACATCTACTCGATGCTTGTGCTGAGCTGATCGCCGGCCTGCTGCCCACGTGTCCCGTGGTGACGTGGCTGACAACCAGTCGCGAGCCGATCGGGGTGACCGGCGAGGTGAGCTGTCGGGTGCCGTCACTGAGCCTGGCCGACGAAGCGATCGAGCTGTTCGGCGACCGCGCCCGTCGCACCAAGCCCGGATTTGCGGTGACGTCCGACAATCTCGACGCGGTGACCGAAATCTGCCGTCGCCTCGATGGACTGCCACTGGCCATCGAACTTGCCGCGGCGCGGGTCAGGGCGTTGTCGCTCAACGAGATCCGCGACAGCCTGCACGACGCCTTTCGGCTGCTCACCGGTGGTGCGCGAACCGCGGTGCGACGCCAACAAACCCTGCGAGCCTCGGTCGATTGGTCCCACGCCCTGCTGTCGGAGCCCGAGCAGGTGCTGTTTCGGAGATTCGCGGTATTTCTCGGCGGCGGTGACCTCGACGCGGCCCAGGCGGTCATGGGTGGCGAGGTCGAGCGTTATCAGGTCCTGGACCAGCTCGTCCTACTGGTCGACAAGTCACTGGTGGTCGCCGACGACAGTCCGCATGGCACCCGCTACCGGTTGCTGGAGACCGTCCGCCAGTACGCCATGGAAAAGCTCAGCGAATCTCGCGAGGCAGCTGAAATTCGGACCCGCCACCGTGATCACTACACTACGTTGGCAGCAGCACTCGACGCCCCAGACCAGACCGGACAGGAACACCTCATCGACCGGCTAGACGCCGAAATCGATAATCTGCGAGCAGCTTTCGCGTGGAGCAGGGAATGTGCGGACCTCGATCGGGCGCTGATGTTGGCGGCGGCGCTGCAACCGCTGTGGCTGACTCGCGGGCGTATCGAGGAAGGGCTGAGTTGGCTCACGGCGCCCACTGACGCGGCCGGTTCCGAGGTGTCGGAGATGCGGGTACGAGCGTCGGCGTGTCGGGTGCAGCTGTTGTCCTTTCTCGGGCGGACCGATGTCCTCGACGACGCCGAACAGTGCCTGGCCGTCGTACGCGAGCGCGGCGACCCCGCGATGCTGGCCCGGGCGCTGGCGGCGTGCGGGATGATCTGCGCCCTCGTAAACCCCGAGTCGGCCCGCGAGTATTTCACCGAGGCGGCCGAATTCGCCCGAACTGTCAACGATTTGGCAACGTTGAGCCAGGTGCTGGTCTCGAACGCGATCGCAGGCCTGATGTTGGACCAGCGCCTGGTGGAGATTCAGGCCGCGGCTGACGAGGGACTTCGGATCGCCGAGAGCATCGGCGCGGCGTTCCTCGCGCGGCAATGCCGGTTCGTGCTGGGCTGGGCGCAGATGTACGGCGGCGACGTGTCCGGCGCCGCCAGCGTTTTGGGGGAGGTGATCGAGGACGCCGCACGGGCCGACGACGCGATGTACTCGATGTATGGCCACACGACGCGAACCTTTCTGTTGGCGTACGCGGGAGACGCGGCGGGCTCGCGGGCCGAGGCCGCGGCGGCCTCGGAGGGTCTCGCGCTCTTCGAGTACTACAACGGTCCCGTTCAATGCGCATTGGCGATGGCGCAACTGGCTGCCGGCGACGCGCCGGCGGCGCGGCAGGCGTTCGAAGCGGCCCGGGAGTGCTCCGGGCTGGACCCACAGACCGCAGCGATGTTTATGTGGGCGGCGTTGGCGCCGTTGGCCTGCGGCGATATCGACGACGCGGTTCGCTGGGCCGACGACATCGCAGCGGCGACTCGCGGCTACGGTCGCGCGCTGACCCTGGTGGCGCGTGCCCGGGTGGGGATCGCCGGGTGTGACTTCGCTACAGCCGAACGTGACGCTTACGAAGCGCTGGAAATCGGCGCCGAACTCGGCGCGCCGTTTATCGTCCCGTTCGCGCTCGACTGTCTGGGCCATACGGCCGGTGCCGCCGGAAATCATGTGGTTGCCGCTCGCTTGTTCGGTGCCGCGGAAGCGGCCCGCCGGCTCATCGGAATCAAGCCGTTGGCGGTCCTGGCTGAGCAAGATCAGCTCGCATTGTCCGCGCTGCGGGACAGCCTGGACGAGAACGATTTCGACGCGGCGTGGGCAGCGGGGGCCGCGTTGTCGATCGAGGAGGCGATCGGTTACGCGCAGCGCGGCAAGGGCGAGCGCAAGCGCGCGGAGACTGGTTGGTCGGCGCTGACCCGGGCCGAACACGAAGTCGTGCGGCTGGTCAGTGAGGGGCTGGGCAACAAAGAGGTCGCGGCACGGCTGTTCGTGTCACCGCGCACCGTGCAAGCCCATCTCACCCACATCTACGCCAAGCTGGGGCTGAGCTCGCGGGTCCAGCTGGCTCAGGAAGCGGCCCGGCACTGAACTCAGGCGTCGCCGAGGCGCTCCAGCTTCGCCTTGACCTCACGCCCGGTCGGGTTGGTCAGCGTCGATCCGTCGGGGAAGCGCAGCGTCGGCACCGTGCGGTTGCCGCCGTTGGCTGAGCTGACGAACTCCGCCGCTGTGGTGTCCAGCTCGATGTCGATCTCTTCGTAGTCGATCTCGAGCTTCTTCAACGACGCTTTGAGCTGCCGGCAGTAGCCGCACCATTGGGTCGTGTACATGACGAGCTGGTTCATAACTCCCCAAACCTAATAGGTTGCCCGATGATTCCCGAATCGGCGTCTGGGCCCGTCAGGGGTGCCTGCCAAGATGGACGCCATGGATGCGCTCATCGCCGGGCTGGACGAAGAGCAGCGCGCTGCGGTGTTGGCGCCGCGCGGCCCGGTGTGCGTGCTCGCCGGCGCCGGGACCGGCAAGACCCGCACCATCACCCACCGTATCGCCCAGCTGGTCGCCGGCGGTCACGTCGCGCCCGGGCAGGTGTTGGCGGTGACATTCACACAGCGCGCCGCCGGTGAGATGCGGTCGCGGCTGCGCGCACTGGGCTCGGCGGCCGGCGCGGGTGCGGCGGCCGGGGTCGGCGGGGTGCAGGCGCTGACCTTCCACGCGGCCGCCCGGCGTCAGTTGCGCTACTTCTGGCCGCGGGTGGTCGGCGACACTGGTTGGGAACTGTTGGACCGCAAATTCGGGGTGGTTGCCCGTGCCGCCGGCCATGCCGGGCTGCGGTTGAGCAACGACGACGTCCGGGACGTGGCCGGCGAGATCGAGTGGGCCAAGGCATCGCTGATCGGGCCGGAGCAGTATCCCGAGGCCGTCGCCGAGGTAGGCCGGGACATCCCGCTGGACGCAGGGAAGCTGGCCGACGTCTACGCCGGCTATGAGGCGCTGAAGGCCCGTGGCGAAGTGGCGATGCTCGACTTCGACGATCTGCTGCTGCACACCGCCGCCGCGATCGAGAATGACGCGGCGGTGGCCGCCGAATTCCGGGACCGCTACCGCTGCTTCGTCGTCGACGAATACCAGGACGTCACGCCGCTGCAGCAGCGGGTGTTGTCGGCCTGGCTGGGGGAGCGCGACGACCTGACCGTGGTCGGCGACGCCAACCAGACCATCTATTCGTTCACCGGAGCCTCGCCGCGCTATCTGCTGGACTTCACTCGCCGGTTCCCCGAGGCCGCGCTGGTGCGCCTGGAGCGGGACTACCGGTCCACGCCCGAGGTGGTGTCGTTGGCCAACCGGGTGATTGGCGCCGCACGTGGGCGGGTGGCCGGAAGCAAGCTGAAGCTGATCGGCCAGCGCGAATCCGGCCCGACGCCGACGTTCCGGGAGCATCCCGACGAGGTGGCCGAGGCCGCGGCCGTGGCCAAGTCCATCGCCCGGCTCATTCAGGACGGCACGGCACCGGCCGAGATCGCCGTGTTGTACCGGATCAATGCGCAGTCGGAGGTCTACGAAGAGGCGCTCACCGAGGTCGGCATCGCCTATCAGGTGCGCGGCGGCGAGGGGTTCTTCACCCGCCAGGAGATCCGCCAGGCGCTGGTCGCCCTGCAGAGGGTCTCCGAAAGAGCAACGGCGCGCGGCGCCGACGGGCCGCTACCCGAGGGCGGCGATCGCCAGCGCGGCGAAGCCGGGCGCAGCGGGTCGCCGCTGTCGGAAACCGTGCGGGGCGTCCTGGAACCGCTCGGTCTGACCACCGAACCCCCGACCGGAGCCAAGGCGCGCGAGCGCTGGGAGGCCCTCGGTGCGCTGGCCGAACTGGTCGACGACGAGGTGGCCCAACGCCCCGACCTGGACCTGCCGGCGCTGTTGACCGAACTGCGGATGCGCGCCGACTCCCGGCACCCGCCGACGGTGCAGGGCGTCACCCTGGCATCCCTGCATGCGGCCAAGGGTCTGGAGTGGGACGCCGTGTTCCTGGTGGGCCTCGCCGACGGCACCCTGCCCATCTCGCACGCGCTGGCGCACGGCGCCGACAGCGAGGCCGTCGAAGAGGAACGCCGACTGCTCTATGTCGGCGTCACCCGGGCACGGATCCACCTGACACTGAGCTGGGCGCTGGCCCGCGCCCCGGGCGGGCGGGCCAGCCGCAAGCCGTCGCGGTTCTTGAGCGGTATTGATGGCGCGGTGCCGCGGTCGGATTCGCGTACCCCCGCCAAGCGCAGGGCTCGTGGTGCCCCGAAGCACTGCCGCATCTGCAACAAGGCGCTGGCCACCCCGGCGGCCATCATGCTCAACCGCTGCGAGACCTGCGCCGCCGATGTCGACACCGAGCTGCTGGTGGCCCTCAAGGACTGGCGGCTGCGTACCGCCACCGAGCTGAAGGTGCCCGCCTACATCGTCTTTTCCGACAACACGCTGACCGCGATCGCCGAGATGTTGCCCGGCGACGAGGCCGCCTTGGTGGCCATCCCGGGCATCGGCGCGCGCAAGCTGGAACAGTTCGGCTCCGATGTGCTGGAGCTGGTCCGCAACCGGGGTTGAGCCACAGCCGGCGTTAATTCGGTTGTGGGCCGGTGGGCCGAGCGGCTAACCTCGGATCCCATGACCACGATCAGCGTCTTGCGGGTATCCGGCGCGCGCCATGCCGCCGCTGCCGAGGCGGCGGTGCGTCATGCCGCCGCCGTAGATGCGTCCGTGCATCGGGGTTCGCCCTAACAGCAGCCCCAGCCCCGATGGCCACGGACCCGACCAGGATTCGTGGCCATTATTTTTGCTCGGCAGCCCGCCGACCGGCCCGGATCCGAACCCCACGAACCGACCGGAAGCAGATACACCATGTCGAGAACCCTGAAGTTGCCGTGTCACAGCGATCCCGATCTGTGGTTCGCCGATGACCCGGCCGATCTGGAGCGCGCCAAGGTGCGGTGCACTCAGTGCCCGATCCGCCAGCAGTGCCTGGCGGCGGCGTTGCAGCGCGCCGAACCGTGGGGAGTGTGGGGTGGCGAGATCCTGGACCGGGGCAGCGTCATCGGCCGCAAACGGCCGCGTGGCCGCCCGCGTAAGGAGCCGGTGGCCGCGTGAGCGGCCGCAGCATCAGGACGGCGGGCCGGCTGCGACGTCGTCGGGATCGGTGAAGCCCGGCACCAATTCTTCGGAGAGCCGCTTGATCGGCACGTGGGCGTCGAGCTGGCACATGATCGCCGTGGTGGATCCGAGCACCCGCATCGGCATCGCGAGTTTGGGCGGCAGATCCAGCTGCCGGGCTGTCTTGATCTGCTCGACGGGGCGCTCGAGCTGCTTGCCGGCGATCCGCATCAGCCACTTGCGGCTGTAGTGGAACACCTCGACCTGGACCGGTTCGACGTGCTGACGGAACATCTCGTCGATCTCGCGTACCGAGACATCCTGGCCCTTCTGGATGAAGCCGCCCTGGCGCATGGTCTCGATGACCTTGTCGTAGTCCTTGTCCCGCGCGTAGCGCACCGAGGCGCCCAGCTCCCGGGGGAATCCGCCGGGCATCGGCGCCACCGCGCCGAAATCGATGATGCCCATCCGGCCGTCGGCCAGCAGCATGAAGTTGCCCGGGTGGGCGTCGCCGTGGATCAGCTCCAGCCGGCGGGCGGCGTCCCAGGTGAACTCGGCCAGCCTGGTGCCCATCAGGTCGCGTTGTTCGACGGTGCCGTTGCGGATGATCTCGGCCATGCCGACCCCTTCGATCCACTCCTGGATCACCGTCTTGGGGGCGCTGGCCACGACGTTGGGGATGTGGAAGTGGGGGTGGCCGGCGTAGGCCTTGGCGAAGATGCGCTGGTTGTCGGCCTCCAACCGGTAGTCCAGCTCCATCTCGGTGCGCTCGATCAGCTCGTCGACGACGCCCTTGACGTCCACGCCGGGTGCCAGCTGCTTGAAGACGCCGGTCAACCGCCGGATCGTTTTGAGGTCGGCGCGCAGCGCCTCGTCGGCGCCGGGGTACTGGATCTTGACCGCGACGGGGCGGCCATCGGCCCACACCGCCTTGTGCACCTGTCCGATGCTGGCCGAGGCAATAGGGGTGTCGTCGAATTCGGTGAAACGCTCTCGCCACTTGGTGCCCAACTGTGCGTCGAGCACCCGGTGCACCTTGTCCGCGGGCAGCGGCGGGGCGTCCTTCTGCAGCTTGGTCAGCGCCTCCCGGTAGGGCTCGCCGAACTCCTCGGGGATGGCCGCTTCCATGACCGACAGGGCCTGGCCCACCTTCATGGCGCCGCCCTTGAGCTCACCCAGAACGGTGAACAACTGGTTGGCCGCCTTCTCCATGAGCTCGGCGGTGACCTCGTCCTTGGACTTGCCGGTCAGTCGCTTCCCGAACCCGAGTGCTGCCCGGCCGGCAAAGCCGACGGGCAGGCTGGCCAGCTTCGCATTGCGCGCCGCGCTTCCGCGTTTGATTTCTGACACCTGTCCATCATCCATGACGTTGTTGTGGTGCCGGTCGCCGCGGTGACAATTTTCGGTGGCGGTCATCACCTCGGCAGTCACATAGCGGGTGCCTGACCCAGCGCCGCGTCATCATCGATCCGGTGGTCAGATCCAGCTCCAAGGTGGCGTCCAGCGTCGGTGGAGCGGCCAGTTCGGGGCCGGCCGCAGCCCCGCGTATCGCGGCGATCACCCGATCGACTTGGCTCAGCGCCAGCGCCGTCGTCGCCAGCACGGTCGCCCGGTCGGCGTGGGTGACGGTGTGGCGCAGCTGAGCGGCCACGGCGGGCCATGCGGAGTCTCGGTCTCGCCGGTGCAGATCGGCGCACCCCAGACAACTGGTGACTCCCGGCAGGACCAGCGGCCCGACCACTCCGGTGCCGTCGCGCACCCGTACCGGCAGGTGCGGCACCCGCGCGGCGTGCAGCTCACGAACCAATCTCGGGTCGGGGACCAGGTAGTCCGCCAGCACCACCAGGTCGGTCCCGGAGGCGCTCACTGCGGCATGCGGATGACTGCTGCGCCGGACCACGGCGCTTGAGCAGCGCAACGATTCGACCAACAGGTCCGACAACGGGCCTCGGCCGTGCACCCGCAGCGAGACCGTGCGGCCGGAACCGCGCGTAGTCGTTCCCCGGACGGCGACACGTGCGGCCACCAGCGCGACCAGCAGCTCGTCCAGCTCTGTGGCGTCTACCGGGCCGTGTTGGGCGGCTTCGTGGCGCAGCGCGGCGACGGTGGTCGGGATCTGCATCGCGCGCAGGACGGTGGCCAGCGCCGCGGTGCTCAGCCCGCGCGGTGGTCGCACCAGAACGGCGCGCCGCGGATCCCAGCCGATCTGGACGGCACCGTCGGGGCGCAGTAACACCGGCAGCGCGGGATCGAGGGTGTAGGTGCAGGTCTCAGAACCAACCCTGGTCACGCAGGCGACTCTGCCATCCCGGGCGGCGACGATCCTCCCGTCATCCACAGGGGCGCGAAGCGATGCGTCGCGCGACTTCCACGGCGGCGCCGCGTTGGCGCGCGATGACGGCGCGGTCGGTGAGGCACTCGTACGGATCGGGGGAGTGCGCCCAGGCCAAGCCGATACCGAACAGCAAGGCCAGCAGGTCGAGGGGCTCCCAGGAGCTGTCGACGTACCCGGCGGTCTGGGCGGTCTCGATCGCGGTGACCGCGTGCTCGAAGATCGCCCGCCCATCCGCGTGCGGCTCAGTCGTCGGCGTTACCGGCCTCGCGCTGGAACTCCGCGATCGCCTGATCGATGGCCGAGTCGATGTCGCTGGAACCGCCGATGATCCGGTCGATGAACGCGGCAGGCTCGTCGAGATCGGAGGACTCGGGCAGCAGGTCGGGGTGCTGCCACACCTTGTCGCGGGTGTCGGCGCCGACCGCCGTGGTCAACCGCTCCCAGAGCACCGCGGCCTCGCGCAGCTTGCGGGGGCGCAGTTCCAGGCCGACCAGCGTGGCGAAGGTCTGCTCGGCCGGGCCGCCGGTGGCACGCCGGCGGCGCAGCATCTCCGAGAGTGCGGCGGTGCCCGGGATCCGGTCACCCAGCGCCGAATTGACCACGGTCTGCACCCAGCCCTCGATCAGGGCGAGCAGGGTCTCCAGCCGCTCCAGGGCGGCCAGTTGCTCCGGGGTCGACTTGGGCTCGAACACGCCCTGGTTGAGCAGTTCGTTCATGGCCGAAGGGTCGGCCATCACCGACGGATCGAAGCCCTGGGCGAGCTCCTCGATACCCCGGATGTCGATCTTCATGCCCCGGGCGTAGGCCTCCACAGCACTGAGCAACTGGTTGGACAGCCACGGCACGTGGGTGAACAGCCGGTGGTGGGCGGCCTCGCGGGCCGCCAGGAAGGTGACGATCTCACTGCGCGGCTGCTCCAGGCCGCCGGCCAGTTCCTCGATGGCGCCGGGCAGCAACGCAGCCACGCCGCTGGGCCCGAGCGGCAACCCGATGTCGGTCGAGGTCAGCACTTCCCCGGACAACCGTCCCAGCGCCTGGCCCAGTTGGGAACCGAACGCCAACCCGCCCATCTGCGACATCACCGACAGCAACGGACCGGCCATGCTCTTGGCCTCTTCTGGCAGCGCTGAGGCCCACACCGACGAAACCTGTTCGGCCATCGGGTCACACAGCCGCTGCCAGGTGGTCATGGTGTGCTCGACCCAATCCACCGGCGTCCAGGCAACTCCGCCGGTGGTGCCGGCCGGCAGCGACGTCGCTCCGTCGAGCCAGGTTTCAGCCAGGTGCACCGCGTCACCGATTGCGGTTGCGGTTGACGCGGTGACCGGCGAGACCGAACCGATCGACTTGATCGCGACCTGTCGCGCCAGGTCGTAGTTCACCGGCCCAGCCGGTCGGCCGTCGGCGCTCACCCGGCCGGCACCGCTGAACATCTGCCCGAGCTGGGTAAAAACCTGGCCCAGATCAGCCATGTTGAAACCAGCACCCATACCGAACGGGTCGGAGGGCCCGGAGCCTCGCTCGCGGTCGGGGTCGTCCCCAGCAGAGAAACCGAAGGGCAGATCAGCCATAGACACAACCGTACCCACCGGCACCGTCCGGCGGTACGACACGCGGCGACCAGTGGTCGGACGGCGGCCGTTTACGATACCCGGGGTGAACAGGCGGATTCTGACGCTGTTGGCGGCGGTGCTGCCAGTGGTCGCATTCGGCGTGCTGCTGACGGCGGTCACGGTGCCCTTCGTGTCGTTGGGGCCGGGCCCCACGTTCGACACTCTCGGCATGATCGACGGCAAGCAGGTGGTCGACATCGAGGGGACCACCACGCACCCCACGACCGGCCACCTCAACATGACCACGGTTTCTCAACGCGACGGTCTGACGTTGGGGGAGGCACTGGCTCTCTGGCTGTCCGGGCGTGAGCAGCTCATGCCGCGTGACCTGGTCTATCCGCCCGGCAAGTCTCGTCAGGAAGTCGACGACAGCAATGATGCCGACTTCCGGGCGTCCGAGCAGAGCGCCGAGTATGCCGCGCTGGGCTACCTGCGTTACACATCGGCGGTCACCCTCGCCGATGTCCACGACCCGGGGCCGTCAGCCGGCGCGCTGCGGCGTGGCGACGCCGTGGACTCCGTCAACGGCGAACCGGTCTACACCGTGGCGCAGTTCACCGCCCGGTTGGCCGACACCAAGCCGGGCGAGACGGTTGTCATTAACTACCGGCGCAAGAACGCCGCACCTGGCACGGCGCGGATTACGCTCGGAGAGAACAAGGACCGCGCCAATGGATTCCTGGGTGTGTCCGTCCTCGATGCCCCGTGGGCGCCGTTCACCATCGACTTCAACCTCGCCAATATCGGTGGCCCGTCAGCGGGGCTGATGTTCTCGCTGGCCGTCGTCGACAAGCTGACCACCGGCACCCTGGCCGGCCCGAACTTCGTCGCCGGCACCGGGGTTATCAAGGCCAACGGCCAGGTCGACGCGATCGGCGGGATCTCGCACAAGATGCTGGCGGCCCGCGAGGCCGGTGCGACAGTGTTCCTGGTCCCGGCCGACAACTGCTACGAGGCCAGAAACGACGACAAGGGTCTGCAACTGGTCAAAGTCGACAGCCTTGCCCAGGCGGTGGGCGCGCTGCGAACCATCACCGACGGAGGTCAGCCACCCTCTTGCTGAGTGTTCGTTGGCTACAGTGGGGCCGTCGGGGACAACTGAGCTAGGGAGCGTGGCACGTGGGGATGCGACCCACTGCAAGGATGCCGAAATTGACCGCGCGCAGCCGGATCATGGTGGGCAGCGCTTTCGTCGTGATCGCGCTGCTGCTGTTGGGGCCGCGGCTGATCGACGGCTATGTCGACTGGTTGTGGTTCGGGGAGCTGGGCTACCGCTCGGTGTTCGTCACGACGTTGCTGACCCGCCTGATCACGTTCGTCGTGGTGACGCTGCTGGTCGGTGGCATCGTGTTCGCCGCGATGGCCACCGCCTTTAGGGTCCGGCCGGTCTTCGTCCCCAGCAACGGCGTCAACGACCCGGTGGCCCGATATCGGACCACGGTGCTATCTCGGCTGCGACTGTTCGGATTCGGGATTCCGGTCGGAATCGGGGTGCTGGCCGGAATCGTCGCCCAGAGCTACTGGGTGCGTATCCAACTGTTCCTGCGCGGCGGTGACTTCGGTATCGCCGATCCGCAGTTCGGCAAAGACTTGGGCTTCTACGCCTTTGACCTGCCGTTCTACCGGCTGGTGGTGGGGCTGCTGCTGGCGACGCTGTGCCTGGCCACCATCGCGAATCTGACCACGCACTACATCTTCGGCGGTATCCGGCTGTCTGGCCGGGCCGGCGCCCTGAGCCGCCCGGCGCGCATCCAGGTGGTCAGCCTGATCGGCACCCTCGTGCTGCTCAAGGCCGGGGCCTACTGGCTGGACCGTTATGAGCTGCTCAGTCACACCCGTACGGGCAAGCCCTTCACCGGAGCCGGCTACACCGACATCAACGCGGTGCTGCCGGCCAAGATGATCCTGCTGGCGATCGCACTGATCTGCGCGGTCGCGGTGTTCTCGGCGATCGTGCTGCGCGACTTGCAGATCCCGGCGGTCGGTCTGGTGTTGCTGTTGCTGTCATCGGTCGTGGTCGGCGCGGGCTGGCCACTGATCGTCGAACAGTTCAGCGTCAAGCCGAACGCGGCGCAGAAGGAGAGCGAATACATCTCCCGCTCGATCACGGCGACTCGGCAGGCCTACGGTCTGACCGAGGATGTGGTCACGTACCGGGACTACCGCGGTGACGCCCGCGCCACGGCCGCGCAGGTGGGTGCCGATGCGGCCACCACCTCCAACATCCGGCTGCTGGACCCGACCATCGTCAGCCCCGCTTTCACCCAGTTTCAGCAGGGCAAGAACTTCTATTTCTTCCCCGACCAGCTCACCATCGACCGCTATCGCGACGACGAGGGCCAGCTGCGTGACTATGTGGTGGCCGCCCGCGAGCTGAACCCGGATCGGCTGATCGACAACCAGCGTGACTGGATCAACCGGCACACCGTGTTCACCCACGGCAACGGGTTCATCGCCTCGCCGGCCAACACCGTGCGCGGTATCGCCAACGATCCGAACCAGAACGGTGGATACCCGGAGTTTCTGGCCAACGTCGTCGGAGCCAACGGTGGTGTGGTCTCCGACGGGCCGGCTCGTCTCGACCAGCCGCGTGTGTACTACGGGCCGGTGATCGCCGACACCGTCGCCGACTACGCCATCGTGGGGCGCAACGGCGCCGACCGTGAGTACGACTACGAGACCAACACCGAGACCAAGAACTACACCTACACCGGCACTGGCGGTGTGGGTGTCGGAAACTGGCTGGCCCGCAGCGTGTTCGCTGCCAAGTTCGCCGAACGTAACTTCTTGTTCTCCAACGTGATCGGCGCGGACAGCAAGATCCTGTTCAATCGCGACCCGGCGAGCCGGGTGCAGGCGGTGGCGCCCTGGCTGACCACCGATTCCACGGTGTATCCGGCGATCGTGAACAAGCGACTGGTGTGGATCATCGACGGGTACACCACGTTGGACAACTACCCGTATTCGGAGCTGACGTCGCTGTCGTCGGCGACCGCGGACTCCAAAGATGTGGAGTTCAACCGGCTGCTGCCGGACCGGCGGGTGTCCTACATCCGCAACTCGGTGAAGGCCACCGTCGACGCCTACGACGGAACGGTGAGCCTGTACGCCCAGGACGAGCATGACCCGGTGCTGCGGGCATGGATGAAGGTGTTTCCCGGAACGGTCAAACCCAAGGCCGAGATCTCACCCGAGCTCGCCGAGCACCTGCGCTATCCCGAGGACCTATTCAAGGTGCAGCGGATGCTGTTGGCCAAGTACCACGTCAACGACCCGGTGACCTTCTTCTCCACCTCGGACTTCTGGGACGTGCCACTGGATCCCAACCCGACGGCCAGCAGCTTCCAGCCGCCGTACTACATCGTCGCGAAAAACCTTGCCAAGGGCGATAATTCGGCTTCCTACCAGTTGACCAGCGCGATGAACCGGTTCAAGCGCGATTATCTGGCGGCCTACATCAGCGCCAGCTCGGACCCGGACACCTACGGCAAGATCACCGTGCTGACCATTCCGGGCCAGGTCAACGGGCCCAAGCTGGCCAACAATGCGATCACCACCGACACCACGGTCAGTCAAGACCTCGGTGTGATCGGGCGCGACAACCAGAACCGCATCCGGTGGGGCAATCTGCTGACCCTGCCAGTGGCGCAGGGCGGACTGCTCTACGTCGAACCGGTCTATGCCTCACCCGGTTCCAGCGACGCCTCGTCGTCGTATCCGCGGCTCATCCGGGTGGCGATGATGTACAACGACAAGATCGGCTACGGGCCGACGGTCTCCGACGCACTCACCGGCCTGTTCGGGCCCGGTGCCGGTGCGGCGGCCACCGACATCGCACCCACCGACAGCGGCGCTGCCACGCAGGGGACACCACCCTCGGCGACCCCGCCGGTCGCGGCGGTGCCGGCGCCCCCGGCTGCCGAGGTCGCGTTGTCCCCGGCGAAGGCCGCGGCGTTGCGTGAGATTGAGTCAGCCCTGAATGCGGTGCGAGACACCCAGCGCCGCGGTGACTTCGCGGCCTACGGTGCGGCGCTGCAACGTCTCGACGACGCGATGGCCAAGTTCAACAGCGCCAAATAGCTAGGCGCCGAACAGCACGGCGAGCATCAGCGTGCGTACGCACGCCTGCTCGTAGGCCATGTGCGGCGTCGAAGGGTCGGGCCGGTCGTAGTGCACCAGGCGGCCGAGGTCGACCACCAGGCCCATCGCGGCGTGCACCAGGAATCGGGCGGCTGTCGCGCTGAGGTCGGGCCGCACCGACCGCAACAGACCGACCCAGGAGTCGATGGTGGATCGCTGCACATTGCGCAGCAGCGCCCGATCGTTTGGCGACAGGTGGATCTGTTCGCTGTAATAGATCGACGCCAGTTCAGGGTTGGCGAATGAGGTGGCAACGTAGATGTCGACTAACTGTGTGAGCGCTTCTCGCGGTTCGGACCGGTTGGTGTTGACCACCGACAGTTCCGCGGAGAGTCGATCGGACGAGCGGCGCAGCGCGGTGCTGAGAATGTCGGTTTTGCCGGGAAAATAGCGGTAGATACTCGAGATTCGCAGTCCGGCCGCCTTGGCGATCTGGGCCACGCTGGTCTCGGCGTAGCCGTGGCGGTGAAACAGCATCATCGAGGCGTGCAGCACCGCCTCGTACATTCCGGCATCTGCGGTGAAGATGTGCGCCGCGTGCGCCCCGGACGCAAAGTTGTCCGGCGTGGGCAATTCGGTGTGCAGCAATGCCCATGACGCCGCGGTCAGCACCTCGGTGATGTCGCTGACCGTGGCGCGCAGGTGGTGGTCGGTGATACCCCCGGCGACACTGAGTAACGCCGCTGAGAGCATCTGTCGGTGCAACAGCGGTGCGGTCGGCCGTAGCTCGGCCAGCGGTTGCTGTAGGCGTTGGTTGACCAGCAGTAGCTGATCCAACAGCGCGGCGGCGTCCGCTTCGCGCAGATAGCGAGCCTGCCATCGGTACAGGCCACCGGATTCTCGGTTGCACAGCGCCACGTCGATCAGGGCGTGTATCAGCTGATCGAGTGCTGCCCCCGGGCCCGCGGCGGGATCTGGAACGATATCGGTGACGTCGACCAGTTGTTGGCTCAGTGCCAATACCGCGACGCGGAACAGGTCGTACTTGCTGGCGTAGTGCCGGTAGAGGGCGGGAGCCGAGACACCGACCTCGGTGGCGATGTTCTCCACGCTGACCGCGTGATAGCCCAGGGTGCTGAATGATTCGGCGGCGGCCCGGGCGATCTGGTCCTTGCGATCTTTGGGGCGTCGCCGGGTCGTGCGTGCGGTGTCAGCCACGCGTTGCGCCCAGCGAGGGGGTCGGCTGGTCTGCCAGGAAGTGCCACAGCAGGCTGTCGGGCCCTAAGCCGTCGTCGTGGTGAGTCGCCATGGTCAGATCAGCGACTTGTGCCGTCGGATGCGGTGGCGAACGTCGGCCATCAGCACGTGATAGTTGGCGGTCCGGATGAACCGCGGAATGAAGCGGTTCACAAATGACACGAACAGGAACAGATTCTCGAACTGGCGTTGTTCGCCTCGCGACCATTGCACACCGAGCAATTCTCGAAAGACCGGTGGCAGAAACCCGATCGTCAGGAATCGCAGCAGCGGCCCGAGGAGCACCCGGAAGATCGGGTTAACCATCTTCAAGTCGACTAGGCGCATGAGGTAGTCGCGGACAGTGTCGTCCATCGCAAGAGTCTGACAGGTGCTGTTCCAGTAGGTGTCGAACTCGGCCCGGGTGGGCGGCCACTGGTCGTCGGTGACCTGCAAGGTGGTGCCCAGCGGCCAGGCGTGGTGGTAGAACGCCTCGGCCTGCTCCTCGGTCATCTTGCCGCGTAGCAGCTGGTAGGTGTCCTCATAGAAGACGAACAGGCATGCGGCGACCCACAGTTGCAGATCGCGGTCGAAGGCGTTGTATTTGACCGGGCTGCTCGCCGTGGAGCGAACCTGCCGATGCGCGACGTTGACCGCGTCACGGTAGGCGGCGCGGTCTTCCTCGGTGCCCAGCACCGCGACGGCCATGTACTGGGCGGTGGTGCGCAACCGCTTCCACGGATGGTGCATCAGCGAGCCGGATTCCACGCGACTCTCCACGACGCCGTAGCCGACGCCGGGCATGCTCAACTGCATGATGACATTGGCCGCCGCCGCGGCAGCCGACCAAAAATCCAGTGCCTCAGTCAGATCGACGGGGTCTTCGTCCCAGCGCGGGGTGTAACAGTCGACGTGAACCCGGGTCTCGGCGGTGGTGAGTACGCGGTGGCGGGCCTGGTCCTGGCCGTGTTGTTCATGGCAGGTCGACATTTCAGCGGTCCTCTCGATGCAGCGACATGTGACGGCTAGGGCCCGGCCAGATAGTGCGGGAGTTGGGCGAGTCCCCAGATCAGGCCGACAGCCCCGACCAGGACCCCGAAGAACAGCACGACCAGCACTCCGGCGCGCAGTAGCCGGGCTTCGGGGGTGGCCAGGTAGCGCAGTACGCTCACGGCAAGGTCGATGATCCGCACGAGAAACATCATCTCCAAGGTCCTCCTATCAGGGCTGGCCTCACGTTCCACCGTATTCCGGTCGCAGGGCGGGCGACAGCGCCGCCAGGGGCACCCTGGCCACCACCGCGCCGCCATCCATGGACCACACGAACCGGTCGGCGGGCTGCGGGTTCTCCCGAAGCTGCGGGGCGTCGGGCAGGTACAGCACCAATTGGTCGGGGGTGAGCGCGAACGCCCGGTAGTCGCCGCTATAGCCGCTGCCCTGTGCGTTGGGCGCAAACTCGTCGACGGTGAACGGGTAGGTGTTGGGCGCATGTGGGGGCGCCGCGGCGTCCAGTGCGGCGGGCAGCACCGGGGCCGCCGCGCCCGCGATGACGGTGATCGGGTCGATGCCCGGCTTGAACAGGTCACCAAGGGCCAGGCGGCGTCCCGTGGCCATGTCGAACACGAAGGTGCGGTAGGCGTTGTTGGCCTGCATCCCAAACGGTTCCAGGCATTCATGGACGACCAGCGATTGCACCGCCCCCGGACCGGGAAAGCTCTCGTAGTAGGCGACAGCACTGCTGTCTCGCATCGCCTCGGCGCCCGAGCTGCGCCAGCCGCTCATCAGGCGGCGGTAGAAGTCGCGCACCACCGGTCCGGCCGCGGCGTCATCCAGCATGGCCTCGGGAAGGTCAAAGGCGATGTATCGCTCCGCCTTTCGGGCCGAAACCACCAGGGTCGTGCAACGCTGACCGTCCCAACTTGCCTGCAGTTCGTCGCAGAAAGCCGGCGCGGAAGCGACGGCCGTCGGGGCCAGCAGCGTGCCGGCGGTCGTCAGAAGAGCCGCGAGAGCGCCCAACGACGTGCCGATACTGGTCATTGTTGCTGCCCCGCCACGACATCGCTGACCAGCCACCGCCCGGCATCCTTGTGCAGGGTGAGCGCCATGGCGGTGACGTCGGCCGGTGCTTGGGCGATCGGGCCTCCAGGGGTCTTATTCAGCACCGCACTGCTGAAGGTCTGTTCGACGAACAGCAGCACCGTCGCGTCGGTGGCGTCGGCTGACTTCACCGCGGTGTCGATGACGGTGCCACTGGTGCTCACCTGGTTGGCGATCAACATCGCGCGAAGCTCGGAGCTCTGCTTGGCGTAGCGGTCGTGGAATGTGCCGGTCGATCGGTCCAACAGCTCGGTGATCTGCCGATCGACCGTGCCGGGGTTCGCGGTCGTCAGCAGCTCCGCGTATTGCGTTGCGGCCTCGGAAGCCTCACGGCCGGCAAGTGCCGATCGATGCTGTTGGTAGAGCAGCCAGCTCTGGTATCCGCTGCCCGCGAGAACCGCGGCCGCGCACAGTATTGCGGCGGGCCGTATCGCACGCCGAAGCCGGGAGGGCGGCGGCGGATCGGTGGGAACCACCTGTGGCGCCTCAACACTGGGAGTCTCAGCGATGGTCATCTCGATGCCTTCGCTGGTCAGGTCAGGTCGACCTGGCTGGCAAGCCAGCGGTGGTCGACGAGTTCCATGGTCATCTGGATTCGGTTGCGATCGATCCGTGGTTCGGATCGGACCGCGTTGGTGATGGATTGGTCCACGAACAGCAACACCTCCACGCGGGTCGTGGTGGCGGCCTTGACGGCAGCGTCCAAAACGATGCCCCTGCCGGTGGCCTTGTTGTCGATCAGAATCTGGCGTAACTGCTTGGCGCCCAAGCTGTAGGCGTCCTTGAACTGGCCGGTCGCGCCGTCGAGCGCGCGGGCGTAGTTGCCGTCGATATCGGCGGTGTCCAGGGTGGTCAAGGTGATCGCGTAGTCCTTGGCGGCCGCCAGGGCGGCTTGCCCCGCGGAGGCGCGCGCATCGAGTTGATGCAGACGCCACCCGGCGTATCCCGAATAGGCCAGCGCCGCGATCAACACGGCGGCTACCAGCGCCACTGTCGCTCCGTGACGTTGCGGCACCGGTACCGAGGGTGTTGTGGGTTCGGGGTCGTTATGGTCGGGGCCTTCGTCGTGTGCGGAATCCGTGCCGAGGTCAGTCACGAGTTGTTCGTCGAGTTGGTCGAAGACGTCGGGATCGGCTGTTTTTCCCATGGGGCTCGGCTTTCTCATCAGTTGGGGATCCACGCGGGCAGCTGCGGACCGCCATCGGGAGTGGGCAGGGTGTAGGGCGGATAGACCGGAGGCGGTTCCAGGGTCGTCAGCGGGTCGTGGCCCGGGGGCGGCCCGGCGGTGTCGTCGCCGGGCGGGCGCGGGGCGTTGCGAGCGCCGCGAACCAGCAGTGAGGGGTCGTCGTCGGGGCAGTAGGTGTAGCGGTATGGGGCAGGGAAGTTCACCGCGGACGGTGGCTTGCGCGGCAGACCGTAGTCGCAGCGGTGCCGGGGGTAGATGTCGGCGATCACCCAGATACCGCCGTCGTGCACGGTGCCGGCCAGGCGATCCACCAGCGAGCCGTGGTCGGGGCGCCATAGGTCCTGCAGGGCGGGCACCCGCAGATAGAAGATCTGCGAGAGGGTGGTCAGGTTGCCCAGCAGGGCGTAGACGTTCTCGCGGTTGTCGCCGATGAAGCTGTCGACCTGGCCCAGTTCAGTTCCGCCGAGTTCGACCAGGGTGCGGAATCCGCCGTCCATGGTGTTGACGCCGCCGAGGATCTGTTGCAGGTCGTTGCTGGTACCGCTCAATCCCGGGCTGACGTCGCTGAAGGTGGTGAACGTGATCCGGGTGTTGCGCAGCATGCTGACCGTCTCGGGCAGCACGCCGTCGAGGGTCGAGGCGAGCAGCACCGTGCCGTCTAGCAGGGCGGACAGGTTCTTGCCGCCGTCCGGGCTGACCCGAAGCTCGTTGAAGACCGCCGTCAGCTTCTCGGCGTCGACCTGGCCCAGGGCCCCACGGCTGTCGTCGATGATCTGGGGCAGTGACACCGGCACGCTGGTCTGCTCCTGGCCGATCAGCGAGCCGTTGGTCAGGTAGGGGCCGTTCTCGTGCTCGGGGCGAAAGTCCAGGTATTGCTCGCCGGCGACCGACAGCCCGGCCACCCGCACCCGAGTGTCGCGGGGAATGGGGCGATCGGACCGCAGCGAGACGACGGCCTCGGCTCCCGCCGCGGTCAGGTGCACATCGGTGACCCGGCCGATCGGGATGCCCCGCAACGTCACGTCCTGATTGACCAACAACCCACCGGACTGCGGAAGCAGTACCCGTACCGAGATCGTCTTCTGCGCGGGGTTGATCCCGACCCCGAAGATCGTCACGTATGCCGCGGCCACCACCGTGGTCAGTGCTAATCCGATGCCGGACAACAGAATGCGCCGGCGGTGGCCGGCCTGCACCAGCCACACGCCCAGCCGGGCGAACAGGTCGAGGAGGTCGAGGAAGGGTCTCATCGCTGCGGCCCGTAGATCCGAGACAGCAGCATGTTCCATTCGTAGCGCAGTTCGCCGATCATCAGATGCCAGTCGGTGCCGTCGGTCCAGTGGAATTCGGGATCGCCCGGGTAGTTCTTGTCGGGCCAGGGCACCAGCGTGATCTTGTCGATTTCTCCCTTGGCGTGTGCGGCGGTGCCGTTGAAGGTCTTCATCAAGATGCCCAGGAACCGGTTGAACGGCATCAGCGACAGGTCGGGGTCGACGGCGATCTCGTTGAAAACGCCCGCCATCTTGTTCAGATCGGCGGTCAGGCTACGGGTATCGGTGCCTTGCAGTGACGGGAAGCGGGACAGTTGACGGGTGATCCGCGCGCCGGTGTCGACCAGGTCGATCAGGTCGGAGGTGTTGTCGGAGATGACGTTGAGGGCGGGTGCCAGGCGGGTGAGGGCATCGTCGAAGGTGTTCTGACGCGCCGACATGGTCGCGGCCAGTTCCGAGGATCTCCGCAGCGTCAGATCCAACTGCTGCGACCGGGCGCTCATCCGCGACAGCAGGGTCGCGGTCTGGTCCAGTAGCAGGCCAAGCTTTTCGCCTCGCCCGCCGACGGCCTTGCCCGCGCCGTTGAGCATGGACACCAGGTGGCGCACCGTGCCGCCGTTGACCAGCATCGCCATCGAGCTGATCAGTTCTTCGATGGTGGGAGCGTTGGCGGTTGATTCCAGCGGCAGTACCGAGCCGTTGTGCAGCAGCGGTGCGTCGTCGGGCCGGTTCTTGTCGGGCCAGATCTGAACGAAGATGTCGCCGAGCGGGGTGGCTGAGCGTAGTTCGGCGGTGCTGCCGGCATACAGCGGTACGGCCGATTTGATCCGCATGGTGATGTAGGCGTTGAAGTCCTGCGCCCGAATGGATTCGACCTCACCGATCTGCGCCCCGTACAACCGCACCTTGGCCTTCTCCGGAAGGTTCAACGCGTCGGAGAAGACCGCGGTGATGGTGTAGTACGGCCCACCGCCGCCGGGGGCGGGCAGTGCCACACTCTCCAGGTCCAGGCCGCATCCGACCGTCAGTAGCGCGGTCGCGATCGCCAGCGCCGCTCGAGCGCCGCGCACCCATCTCGGTG
>Ga0153956_1000443_pt1 | contig 47807 bp, 47 predicted proteins | sample TSFL040MetaG_FD_104704 | JGI IMG/M metagenome (GOLD analysis project Ga0153956, IMG submission 104704) | Attine ant fungus gardens microbial communities from Florida, USA - TSFL040 MetaG | ecosystem: Host-associated > Fungi > Mycelium > Unclassified | place: USA: Florida, Wekiwa Springs... | reverse complement strand
TCCTGACCCCATCATGCGGCAGCCCAGTGCTGACCGCGAAGAGAAGCGAGTGATCCATGGGAACGGTCACGAATACGAGGATGCAGCTTGACCCAAAGACCCCCAATCAGAGAAGACTCTCAGGCTTCGGGCAGCAGGCCCCGCGCGTCGCCGAACTTGACGCCAGCGTCTTCGTGCGGCCGCACATAGACGCGGTAGATCGCCGGGAACGCCGCCTGGAGGTCGCGCTCGATCGCGTCGACGATGCGTTCGACGTCGCCCGCGCCCAGCCGGTTGTCGAAGTCGACATTGACCGCCGCGACGATCTGGTCGGGCGCGTTATGGATCGTCATGATCTCGCCGACGCCGGTGATGCCGGGCCGCGTCGCCGCGCGGCGGATGCCATGGATCAGCTCGGGGTCGGCCGCTTCGCCGATCAGCAACCCCTTGGCCTCGCGCGCGAGGAAGATCGCGACCACGCCCAGCAACAGCCCGATCAGCACCGAGGCGACGCCGTCGAAGCGCGGATCGCCGGTCGCCTGGCTGATCGCCAGTCCGGCGGCCGCGATCAGGATGCCCGCCATCGCCGCGCCGTTTTCGAGCAGCACGATCACCGTCGTCGCATCCTTGGTCGAGACCAGCGCCTGCCACCACGACTTGCCGCCGCGCGCGCCGTCGAATTCGCGGAACGCGGCGACGGTCGACCCGCCTTCCAGCAGGAAGGCGATGGTGAGCACCCCGTACGCGATCAGCGGCGAGACGGCGGGTTCGGGTTCGAGGAAATGGATGACGCCTTCATAGACCGACACGCCCGCGCCCAGCGCGAACACCAGCAAAGCGACGACGAAGCTCCAGAAATACAGCTCGCGGCCATAGCCCGCCGGGTGGGCCGCGTCGGCCGGCTTGGCGGCGCGTTTCCGGCCGTACATCAGGAGCAGCTGGTTGCTCGAATCGACGAGGCTGTGGACGCCCTCGGTCAGCATCGCCGACGATCCGGTGATCGCGGCCGCGACGAACTTGGCGACAGCGATCCCGACATTGGCCGCCAGCGCCACGATCAGCACGCGATTGCTTTCCGCTTTCATCGCACCGCCATAGCAAAGCGCGGGCGGTTGGCCATCGCCGGGATTAAGCTATCCGGTTCTTTTGCGCCCGAACCCGCCCGACGCGGCATTCGGCGGGGATGCGGACGCGCCGGACAAGGCGTCGAGCCGGGCGCGCTGGGCCGCAGCCTGCGCGGCGTTGTTCTCGTTGGGGGCGGTTGGTCCCGGCGTGAAGGCGGGTTCGTCCCCGCGACGCGCCACACCGGCGATCGCGGCGAGAACCCCGCCGATCACGAGGTCGCGAAACGCCCGCACGCGAAGGAACAGCACGATGAAGAACAGGAACAGCGTACCGATGGTGAAACCGCCGCGGCGAACCGATGCGCCGCGGGCTGGCAACGACGCGACCGGCTGGCCGCGCGCATCGTCGGCGCTGCCGTTCGCGCCCCACGGATCGGCCGCCGCGCTCGCCCGCGATGAACTCGGCGTCGGCGGGGTATAGCCCTGGGTCGGATCCTCACCCAGCACGAACCGCAATTCGGCGATGTCGCTCGCGCCGAGCCGGGCGTAGCGATCGCCATTGTACAGCACATACCCTGAATCGCCTCCCGCCGATGCCACGCTGGCGCCGTTCACGGTATGGATCGGATAGATGTAACCGAGATCGAAATGTACGCCGTCACGCTCGAACGCCGGCGTGTCGGGCAAGTCGCGCACGAGATCGATCTTCTGCGTCGGCGTCATCACATGACGACGCCCGTCATCGGCCACGGCGGGCTGCGCGAGGAAAATCGTGATCGACGCCGCCAGCGCCTGGATCGGTCGAATGGATCGCATCGTGCCCTCCACACACTAATATCGGCGGGAGCGTTAGGGTCGATTCGATAAGGATCGCTTAAATGCGCGCGAGCACCGCGTCCGCGCTATAGGGGCGGCAGCGCCCAGTCGATCGGCTTTTCGCCATGCGCCACGAGAAACGCATTGGCCTTCGAGAACGGCTTGCTGCCGAAGAAGCCGCTATGCGCCGACAGCGGCGACGGATGCGGCGAGCGCAGGACGAGGTGCCGGCCGGCGTCCACGAACGCCGCCTTCTTCTGCGCATGGCTGCCCCACAGCATGAACACGACCGGCTTCGCGCGCGCATTGACGAGGCGGATGACCGCGTCGGTGAACCGTTCCCACCCGCGCCCCTGATGCGACGCCGCCAGCCCCATCTGCACCGTCAGCACGGCGTTGAGCAGCAGCACGCCTTGCTTTGCCCAATGTTCCAGGAAACCGTGCCGCGCGGGCGGGATGCCGAGATCGGTCTCCATTTCCTTGTAGATATTGACGAGGCTCGGCGGCGTGCGCGTGCCGGGGCGGACCGAGAAGCACAGCCCGTGCGCCTGGCCTTCGCCGTGATACGGGTCCTGCCCCAGGATGACGACGCGCACGTCCTCGAGCGGGGTCAGGTCGAGCGCACGGAACCAGTCCGATCCGCGCGGGAAAATGCGTTTGCCGGCGGCCTTTTCGGCGACGAGGAATTGGCGCAGCGCCGCCATATAGGGGTCGGCGAACTCGCCACGCAGCGGTTCGAGCCAGCTCGGATGCAATTTGGGATCGCCCATGGCCGATCTTGACCGCAGCCGCCGGTCCATTGTCAATGCGGCGCATGATCCGATTGCTGTTCGCGCTTCTCGCGCTGGTCGCCACACCCGCGCTCGCCGCCGATCCGGCGGACGGGCTGCAACCCGAATTCACCGCCGCGTCAAAATTCGTGCCCAGCCGCACCGTCCAGGTCTGGCTGCCGCCCGATTATGCGACGGCGCAGCGGCACTATCCGGTGATCTACCTGCACGACGGGCAGAACGTGTACGACCGGCCTTCGCCCTGGTCGAACGCGAGCTGGGCGGTCCATCGCGCGCTGGCGAGGCTGATCGCCGAACGAAAGGTGCGCCCGGCGATCCTGGTCGCGGTGTGGAATACCGACAATCGCATCGGCGAGTACATGCCTGAAGCCGCGGTGCCGCCGGTGGTGACGCCGGGCGATCCCGCGGCCGATGACCTGTTCAAGCAATTGCCGGTCGAGCGTGCGAAGATCGCGGGCGACGCGTATCTCGCCTTCCTCGTCACCGAATTGAAGCCGTTGATCGACCGGCGATATCGCACGATGCGCGGCCCCCGCGACACGATGCTGATGGGATCGAGCATGGGCGGGCTGATCTCGGCCTATGCTCTGGTCCGGTATCCCGACGTGTTCGGCGCGGCGGCGTGCCTGTCGACCGCCTGGCCGATCGGCGGCGGCTTTACCGAACGCTGGTTCGAACGGCACCTGCCCGACGGGCGGCTCTATTTCGACTATGGCACCGGGACCAATGACGGCACGATCGCGCCGTTCCAGGCCCGGATCGACGCGGCCGCCGGAAACCGGGGCGGCCGCTGGGTCAGCCGGGCATTCCCCGGCGCGGAGCATAGCGAACGCGCCTGGGCCGCCCGCGTCGATATTCCGCTCACCTTCCTGCTCGCGAAGAGGTGAGCGTGTCCCGGTCAGGCGACCGGGACGAGCGAGGTCGCGATGTTGATCAGTACCGCCGAGCAGAGCAGCGCGCTGACGACCGAGAAGAGGCCCTGGGCCGAATAGAAACGTACCGACATGATGAAACTCCCTTCGATGTTGCGATCGGCGGTTGATCCGGCGACCGATGCCAACACCTAAGCAGGGAGCGTGCCAGTTTTATAACTGGCTGATTCTACACGACATTAAAATTCGGCGGCGTGGAGATTGGCGAAAATAGCCGGAATGATGGCGTATTTTCCGCCGTCAGTTAGGAAATATCGCCATCGCTCTTGATGATGTTTCGTCCTGCATCCTTCGCCGCATACAGCAGGCGATCCGCGCGGCCCATCGCCGACCCCATGACCTCGCCGGCTTCGTGCGCACTGACTCCGCCCGAAAACGTCACGGTGCCGAGCGGCGCGTCGGTTTCGCGCAGACGGTATTTCTTGCCCGCGACGGCGCCCCGCGCCGTGTCGAGCGTCGCCGCCGCCGCCGCCGCCGTCACGCCGGTGAACAGGACAGCGAATTCCTCGCCGCCATACCGCGCGACGAGATGCTGTCCGCATGCCTCGCGCAATGCTTCGGCGATGACCTTGAGCACGCGGTCGCCGACGGCGTGGCCGAAACGGTCGTTGACTGACTTGAAATGGTCGATGTCGCACAGCGCGACGCAGATCGGCGCCGAGCCTGCCGACGCGGCGGTGAACGCATCCTCGAACGCGCGGCGATTGGCGAGCCCGGTCAGCGGGTCGCGGCGGGCATCGTCGCGCGCCGCCTCCAATTCACGGCGCAACGTCTCGGCCTCGTCCGTCGCGGCGGCCAACCGCTCCTCGGCAGCCTGGACACGATCGAGCATGGCTCCCGCCAGTTGGGCGATATCGTCCACCGCGGCACCATTTGCCGCGCGGATCGCGTTGGCGCCCGCCAGCAGGTCGCGACCGAACGTCTGCGTCTCGTGACGCATCGCGGCGACCGTATCGGCGAAATCCTCGACCTGCATCTGCGTGCGCGCGACGAGCGCCTGCATCGCCGCATTGGGCGATTCGGCGGGGTTGCTGGCTTCGCCATTCGATTCGGTATCGTTCGCCTGGGCGGTCGCGCCGGGCGCGCCGGCCCGATGGCCCATTTCCTCGATGTCCCGCGCGGTCAGGCGGACGCCGCCATCGGTGACCCGCGCGACGCTGGCGGCGAGCGACCCCTGGGGATTGCTCAACACGCGGTGCGCAAAGGCATAATTGACGGGATCGACGCTCAGGCGATGGTCGGCCAGGAAGTCGCCGATCGCCGCATAGAGGCGATCGGACGGCCCGAAAGCCCGACTGGTCTGTGCAGCACTGGCCACCGATTCTTATCCGCTTCCCCGTTTTCCCCGGATGAAGCGGATAATCCCGCAACCGCTAAGATAAGGTTTCCTGTCCTATCGGACGCAGCGGGATATGCCCCACAATGGACCTATTTCAGCGCGCGGACCGCTTCCAGCGTCAGCCGGACATGGTCCGCCGCGCTCATATCGGAATGGACGAACGTGATCCTGCCGTCGCGCGCGATGACATAGCTGGTGCGGTTGGTGACGGCGCGCATCTTTTTGGTGACGGGATCAGGGATCGTCTTGCCGAGATCGACATCATAGGCCTTGACCACGCGCGGGCCGGCGCTCGCCACCGCGAACTTGCCGGCGCATTTTTCCTGGCTGAACTTGGCCAGGCGATCGACCGTGTCGGTCGACATGCCGATCACCGTCGCGCCCGCCGCCTGGAATTGCGGCACGGCTTCGGAGAAATCATGCGCTTCCTGGTTGCACCCGCCCGTATAGGCGGCGGGGAAGAAGTAGAGCACCACCGGCCCCTTCTTGAGCTGTTGCGACAGGGTCAGGCGGAATATCTTGCCGTCGATCGCGCCGCGCGTGGTGAAATCGGGCGCCTGGGCGCCGGGCGACAAAGCGGCGACGGCCGGCACGGCGGCGAACAGCAGCGGCAACGCGAAAAGACGAAGGCGCATCGAGATTCTCCCTTCAAGATCGCGGCCTTCCTAGACCCGCGCCGCGCGCGCCGCTAGGGGCGGCCCATGCGGATCACCGATGCCGACATCGCGCTCGCCGAGCGCCTCGCCAATGCCGCCGGGGCGGCGATCCGGCCGCATTTCCGCAAGGTGGCGGTCGAAACCAAGGACGATTTGTCCCCCGTCACCGCCGCCGACCGCGACGCCGAGCAGGCGATGCGCGCCTTGCTCGCCGCCGAAGCCCCGCGCGACGGCGTGGTGGGCGAGGAATTCGGCACGACGGAGGGCTCGACCAGCCGGCAATGGGTGCTCGACCCGATCGACGGGACGCGGGCGTTCATCGCCGGCCGGCCGATCTTCGGGACGCTGATCGCGCTGGTCATCGACGGCTGGCCCGCGATCGGCATCATCGACCAGCCGATCATCGGCGAGCGCTGGATCGGCGCGATCGGCCGGCCGACTCTGTTCAACGGCAAGCCCGCCAGGACGCGCGTCTGCCCGGCGCTGGCCGGCGCGAGCCTCGCCACGACCAGCCCGCATCTGTTCGACCCGCACGAGGCCGAACATTATATGGCGCTGATCGAAGCCGTCGCCGCCGGCAATTTGCGCCAGGGACCGCTCTACGGCGGCGATTGCTACAATTACGGCGCGCTGGCGTCGGGCCATATCGATATCGTGATCGAATCGGGCCTCAAGCTCCACGACTTCGCCGCGCTCGTGCCGGTGGTCGAAGGCGCCGGCGGGCGGATGTGCGACTGGTCGGGCGACCCGCTGACCGCCGCGAGCGCGGGCGATGTCATCGCCGTCGGCGACCCGGCGCGGATCGACGACATCCTGGAAGCCCTGGCCTGCCACGGCCATTAGCCCCCTCCTACTCCATCAAGCCGAGGCCGAGGAGCAGGACGAGGAACAGGATCAGCGTGACGTTGCCGAAGACCAGCAAGGCGATCGTCCGCCACAAGGCGGAGAACCGGCGCAGCGCGTACGCTCCCCGCAATTGCGCGAACATGTGCACCGGCGGCCCGAACGCGATCAGCAAGCCATAGGTCCAACCCGGCGCACCGATCATCATCAGCACGGACACGACGGTCACCAGCAGCATCATGAACGACAGCGAATAGGTGACGAAGATCGCGTGATCGTACATCTTGAATTGTCGCCGCCACAGGAACAGCAGCGCCACGAACGGCACCGAGATCGGGATCAGCGCCCAGCTGTATTTATACGCCGACGTCTGTAACTTATAGAGCGCGAGATCGGGGTTGCGTTGTGCTTTCCTGATCCCTTCATCCAGCCTCGGCCAGCCGGTATTGATCGTGCCCGCTTTGTCCCCGACTGCATCCCCGGCCGCCGGTTCTGGCCCCGCCGCCACCGCGATGCGCGCGGCCTGCAACGCCTTGATCGTGGTCCGATAGCCGGTCACGTCGTCCGCCGCCGCGTCCCCGGCATCCTTGCCCGCCGCGATCTTCGCCTGCGCCCGCGTCATCTTCGCCTGCGCCTTGGCGATCTCACCGTCGATCTTCGCCAGTTGTTCGGCGCGCGTGGCGGCGGGCTCGTGGAGGTCGGTCTCCTTTCCCCCCATCAGATGCAGCGTCGCGAACATCAGGAAGACGAAGAACAGGAACAGGGCCAGCGGCGACACGAACCGCGCGCGTTCGCCGTCGATATAGCGCCGCGTGAGGCTACCCGGATGCGTCACCAGCATCGGCAGCGTGCGCCACACCTTGCCTTCGAAATGGAACACGCCGTGGAGCAGGTCGTGCCCGATCGAACCCAGCGTCTTGTGGACATGCCCGTTCTGTCCGCAGGCATGGCAGAATTCGCCGATCAGCGCGGTGCCGCAATTGAGGCACACGCCATGGGCGGCGCCATCGCCATGCTCGCCCGCCTTCGGTTCGACCGCCCGCCCCAGCAATGCACCGGTCGCGATGTCGCCGGCCGCTTCGATTCCGCCTGCCATGCCGGACGGATAGCATCGGGGGCGGTAAAGGCGATACCGTTTTGGCCGCGCGCCGGTCCATGATATCGCGCCGGCATGGCAACGATCGTCGATATCGAGATTGATCCCGTGGCGCTGATCGCGGCGCTGGGCCGTCACGCGCGCGCCGCGGCGAGTAACCTCGCGCGCCTGTCGACCGCCGACAAGCGGCGCGGGCTGACCGCGATGGCGCGCGCGATCCGCGCCGCCGAAGCCGATATCCTGGCCGCCAACCGCATCGACATGGCCAACGCCGCCGCCGGGCTGTCGAGCGCGATGCTCGACCGGCTCAAGCTGACCCCCGATCGCATCGCGGCGATGGCCGACGGCGTGGGGACGATCGCGACGCTCAGGGATCCGGTCGGCGAAACGATCGACGAGACCGTGCCCGCCAACGGCATCCGCCTGTCGCGGGTGCGCGTGCCGATCGGGGTGATCGGAATCATCTACGAAAGCCGGCCCAACGTCACCGCCGACGCCGCGGCTTTGTGCATCGGATCGGGCAATGCGGTGATCCTGCGCGGCGGATCGGAAGCGGTGGAGAGCAATCGCGCGATCCACGCCGCTTTGGTCAGGGGACTGGACGACGCCGGCCTGCCCGCCGATGCGGTCCAGCTCGTCCCCGTCACCGATCGCGCCGCGGTCGGCGCGATGCTGGCGGGCGAGGGGGTGATCGACATGGTCGTCCCGCGCGGCGGCAAGGGCCTCGTCGCGCGCGTCCAGGCCGAGGCGCGCGTCCCCGTCCTCGCGCATCTCGACGGGATCAACCACGTCTTCGTCCACGCCGCCGCCGATCCGGCGATGGCGACGGGCATCGTCGTCAACGCGAAGATGCGCCGCACCGGCATCTGCGGCGCGATGGAGACGCTGCTGATCGACCGCGATTATCCCCAGGCGGCCGTGTTGATCGCCGCGCTCGCCGCGACCGGCTGTGCGGTGCGCGGCGACGATGAAGCAAGGACGCTCGCCCCTGAAATCGCGCTCGCCAGGGCCGCCGACTGGGACACCGAATATCTCGAAGCGATCGCCAGCGTCGCGATCGTCGATGGCCTCGACGGCGCATTGGCGCACATCGCGCGCCACGGATCGCACCACACCGATGCCATCGTCACCGGGGACGCGGCCGTCGCCGAGCGTTTCCTGAGCGACGTCGACAGCGCGATCGTGCTGTGGAACGCCTCCACCCAGTTCGCCGATGGCGGCGAATTCGGCCTGGGCGCGGAGATCGGCATCGCCACCGGCCGCCTCCACGCGCGCGGGCCGGTCGCGCTGGAGGGACTGACGACGTACAAGTGGGTGGGGCGGGGGACGGGACAGGTGCGGCCTTGAACCTCGAAACGCCCGCCCTTACACTTGGCCTATGAACCGGCCTGTCACGCTTTCGGAAACGGTCACCGCATCCGTCGATGCGGACACGCTGGCTATTGTCGATCAGCTCGCGCGCGAACGCGGCATTACCGTCGCTGAATATGCTGCCGAAGCGGTTCGACGGGTCGCGGAAAGCGACGCCGATTTTCGTGCCTTCATCCAAGTGGGTATTGACGCCGCCGATCGCGGCAACCTGATCCCGCACGAAGAGGTGATGGCCGAACTCGACGCGATGATCGAGAAGCATCGCGCTCGATGTTCAAAATAGACTGGACCGGTCCCGCGCTCGACGACCTGCGTGAGATCGATGCCTGGTTGGAGCGCGAGGCGGGACCGGAATATTCGCTCCGCATCCTCACCACCATCCAATTCCGGGCGAAGTTCCTGAAGGATTTCCCACGTGGCGGCCGCCCACATCGCGACGATCTGCGAATCCTGAGGGTGTTCGATACTCCTTATTTAATTCGCTACCGGATTTTGCCGGAAACCAAATCGGTGCAGGTCTTGCGCGTTCATCATGAGCGTGAGGACTGGTTTTTCCAACCCTGATGCGGATCGGCCTTCTCGGCGGGTCGTTCAACCCGGCGCATTCGGGGCATCGCGCGATCAGCCTGGCGGCGATCGAGGCGTTGGGGCTCGACGAGGTGTGGTGGCTGGTCTCACCCGGCAACCCGCTCAAGGACAAGGCGACCGACATGGCGCCGTTCAACGTGCGGTTCGCCTCCGCGCGCCAGATGGCCGGTCACGCCCCGATCCGGGTCTCGGCGATCGAGCAGCGGCTCGGCACGCGCTACACCGTCGACACGCTCGCCAAGGTCCAGCGACTCTATCGCGGGCACGAGTTCATCTGGCTGATGGGCGAGGACAATCTGGTCAATTTCGACCGGTGGAAGGGCTGGCGCCACATCGCGACGTCGATCCCGATTGCGGTCATCGCGCGTCCGGGTTATGATCATGCCGCCCGGGCGGTCTCCGCCATGGGTTGGTTGCGGCGCTTTTTCCGGCCCGCACACCAGGCGAAGAACTGGACGACGTGGAGATTGCCGGCCCTCGTGCTGCTGCGCTTTCGCCCTGATCCGACCTCCGCGACCCGGCTGCGTGCGGCCGACCCGAACTGGCATCGCCGTTTCGCGCGGCGTGTCGCAGGCGCCGATACCGCCGATCCACCCACTCAATAGGAACCGACTTGGCCACATCTCCCAATGCGTACCGCTCGTCCGACGCCGAAGGCGCCGAGGCGTTGCACCGGCTCGTCATGGCGAGCCTCGACGACGATCAGGCGGTCGACACGGTCTCGATCCCGCTCGCCGGCAAGTCGTCGATCGCCGACCACATGGTCATCGCCAGCGGCCGATCGACCCGCCAGGTCGCGTCGATGGCGCAGAAGCTCGCCGAACGGATCAAGGCCGAGACCGGCCGGTCCGCGCGGATCGAGGGGCTGCCGACCGCCGACTGGGTGCTGATCGACGCCGGCGACGTGATCGTCCACCTGTTCCGCCCCGAAGTGCGCAGCTTCTACAATCTCGAGCGGATGTGGGCGTTCGGCGATGCCCCGACGCCGTTAGCTCACTAGATCCTTGCTGCTCCACATCGTCGCGCGCGGCCGGATCGGGCGCAGTCCCGAGGCGGAGCTGGTCGATCGCTACCTGAAACGCGTGTCGTGGCCGACGCGCGTGACCGAATTGCCCGATACCGGCGGGAAGATACCGGCGCTCGATCCCCAGACCCGGATCGTCATGCTTGACGAGACCGGCGACACGCCCGGTTCGGTCGCCTTCGCCGACCGGCTCGGCAAGTGGCGCGACGACGGTGCGCGCGAAGTCCGCTTCCTGATCGGCGCGGCGGACGGTTTCACCGATACCGACCGCGCCGCCGCCGACTGGCTGGTGTCGTTCGGCCGGCTGACCTGGCCGCATATGCTCGCCCGCGCGATGCTCGCCGAGCAATTGTGGCGGGCGAGCAGCATCCTTGCCAATCACCCGTATCACCGCGAAGGATGAAAGGGCCTGAACTCAACTAGCACGGGGATCGAGATTGCCCAGGAAAGCCCACCGACAAGGAGCGCAGCGCAGACGCGTAGCTGAAGCTACGCGCAAGCAAGCGACGACGCTCGGCGGGCTTTCCTGGGCAACCGCTGCGCGGCGGGCCGATTTTGGCCCCAGGACGTCGTCGCGCCTCGATCACGATGCCTCCGGCATCGCTCTCTCGTTGCTCCTCGCCTGGAACCAAAATCGGCTCCGTCTCGACCCCGTGCTAGTTGAGTTCAGGCCCTAGCATGCGGCTCGCGCTGATCCCGGTTGCCCTTGCCCCTTTCGCGGTCGCGCTGATGGCCGGTCAGGGCAATGCCCAAAACGGTCAAGCTTCGGACATCGCCGACCAGCAACGCCGGCTGGTCGAGGCGCGCGCGCAATCCGCCGCCGCCGCCGAGCGCGCGGCCAGGCTCGACGCCGCCGCCAAGGCCGAGCGCGACCAGGCGGCGAAGGCGCTGGCCGAGGAACAGGCGCTCGCCGCCAAGGTCGCGCAGGCACAGGCCGATATCGCGGCGGCGACCGCGCGGATCGCGCTGGTCGACCGGCTGCTGAGCGATCAGCAGCAGAAGCTCACCGTCCAGCAAGGCCCGATCGCCCGTCTCGTCGCCGCGCTCTGTTCGCTGGCGCTGAAGCCCAGTTCGGTCGCGATCATGCAGCCGGGATCGGTCGCCGATCTCGTCCATGTCCGCGCCGTATTGGGCAGCACGCTGCCGCTGGTCCAGGCGCGCACCGCGGGGCTGCGTGGCGAACTCGACCGCAACCGCCAGTTGCGCGCCGACGCGGTGCTGGCGACGCAGAGCCTGACCGACAGCCGCCGCCGGCTGGAGACCAATCGCATCGCGCTGGCCCGGCTGGAGGCCGAGCATCGCCTCAAGTCGCAATCGCTGAGCCGCGGCGCGCTGGCCGAAAGCGACCGGGCGATCGGCCTCGGCGAGCGCGCCCGCGACCTGGTCGACCAGATGCAGACGACCAGCGACGCCGCGACCACCGGCGCGGCGCTGGCCGGATTGGCCGGCCCGCTGCCGCGCCCGGCCCAGCCCGGCGACACGGTCTCGCCCGGACTGCCCTGGTCGATGGCGTCGGCGCCGTGGAAACTGCCCGTCGCCGGCAAGCTGGTCACCGGGTTCGGCGAAATATCCGACGCCGGGGTCACGTCGCGCGGGCTGACCTTCGCGGTCGCCGGCGAAGCTGCCGTCATCGCGCCCGCCGCCGGCAAGGTGGTCTATGCCGGGCCGTTCCGCGATTATGGCAACGTGGTCATCATCGACCATCAGGGCGGCTGGACGACGCTAATCTCCGGGCTCGGCGCGCTGGCGGTCAAGATCAACCAGCAAATCGGTCAGGGCGTGCCGATCGGCACGGCGCAACCCGGCGACGACCGCCGCGTCACGGTCGAACTGCGCCGCAAGGGCCGCGCGGTGGACCCTGTCGCGCTGACCGGCTAGACATCCCTCGACCCTCTTTCCGATCGGACACGTTACCCCATCATGGCTCGCGCATTTTCCTGGCTCCAGGCGACCGCCATCGCCGGCGCGCTCGCGCTCGTTCCCGCCGCCACCTCGGCGACCGCCGCCGCCGACAGCGACACCTATCATGAGCTCGAAACGTTCATGACCGTGTTCAACCGGATCAAGGCGAGCTACGTCGACAAGGTCGACGACAAGAAGCTGATCCGCGGCGCGATCGACGGCATGCTCGCCAGCCTCGACCCGCACAGCTCCTATGTCGACGCGGTCGATTTCCAGAACATGCAGATCCTGACGACCGGCAATTACGGCGGGCTCGGCCTGACCGTCACGATGCAGGACGGTGCGGTCAAGGTGATCGCCCCGCAGGAGGATACGCCGGCATCCCGCGCGGGGATCAAATCGGGCGACTTCATCACGCACATCGACGGCAAGCTGATCTTCGGCGAGACGCTCGACGAGGCGATCAGCTCGATGCGCGGCACGCCGGGCACCCCGATCAAGCTGACCCTCGTCCGCCCCGGCCGCGACAAGCCGATCGACGTCGCGCTGGTCCGCGAGGTCATCGTCACCAAGCCGGTCAAATGGGAAGTCAGGGACGGCATCGGCTATATCAACGTCAACACGTTCAGCGAGACGACCGGCCAGGACGTGCGCGCGGCGATCTACAACATCGACAAGTCGCTGGGCCACAAGCCGCTCGGCTATGTCGTCGATCTGCGCGACAATGGCGGCGGGCTGCTGAGCCAGGCGATCGAGGTCAGCAACGCGTTCCTGTCATCGGGCGAGATCGTCAGCCAGCGCGGTCGCGAGAAGGACGATATCCAGCGCTATTACGCCAAGCCCGGCGGCGATCTGACCAACGGCCTGCCGGTGATCGTGCTGATCAACGCCGGCACCGCGAGCGCATCCGAAATCGTCGCCGGGGCGTTGCAGGACCACCACCGCGCGCTGATCATGGGCGAGCGTTCGTTCGGCAAGGGGTCGGTCCAGACCCTGCTCCAGCTCGGCCCCGACAGCGCGCTGCGCCTGACCACCGCGCGCTATTTCACGCCGTCGGGCCGGTCGGTGCAGGAAGGCGGCATCCGTCCCGACATCGCGGTGCCGCAGATTTCCGACCCGGACTACAAATCGCGGCCGGTGTTCCGCGAGGCCGATCTGCGCAAGCACCTGGTCAACGAGGTCAAGGCCGACAACCCGATCCTGGAGGAGGACACCAGGACCGATCCGCGCTTCGCCGCGACGCCGGACGAACTCAAGAAGCGCGGCGTGACCGACTTCCAGCTCTATTACGCGCTGCAGACGATCGGCCGCCTGTCGCGCGGCCCCGCGGTGGCGAAGCGTTGAGGGGGGCGGCATGACCAATCTGTCGAAGGCGCGCGCGCTTGCTTTGCTGATCCCAGCCGCTCTCCTGGCGGGCGCATGGGGGTCGCAACTGATCGGCGGCCTCTATCCGTGCGAGATGTGTCATTGGCAGCGCTGGCCGCATTACGCGGCCGTCGTAATCGCGCTGCTCGCGTTCGTGCCCGCGCTGCCGACGCGCCTGCTGGTGACGCTGGCCGCGCTCGCCATCGCGGTCAGCGGCGCGATCGGCGTCGCGCATGCCGGGGTCGAATATCATTGGTGGCACGGCTTCACCGCCTGCACCGGGACGATGAGCAGCGGCCCGATCACCATCGACGACCTGATGAAGGCGCCGATCGTGCGATGCGATCAGGCGCAATGGACGTTGTTCGGTGTCTCGCTCGCCGGGTTCAACGCGATCATCTCGCTCACGGGCGCTGCCGTCATCCTCGTCCTGCTCGCCCGCCGGAGCCGCGCGGGATGAGCCGCTGGCGTCCCGGCGATCGGCGTCCCGCGACCGATTCGATGATCCGCGTCGATCAAGCCGGCGAATATGGCGCGACGCGGATCTATGCCGGACAGCTCGCCGTGATGGGCGACCGCAGCGCGGCGGCGCGCGAGATCGCCGGCATGGCGCAACAGGAAGAACGCCACCGCGCGTTCTTCGACAAGCTCGTCGCCGAGCGTGGCGTGCGGCCGACCCTGCTCCAGCCGTTCTTGAACGTCGCCGGCTTCGCGCTCGGCGCGGTCACCGCGGCGATCGGCCCCGAAGCCGCGATGGCCTGCACCGCGGCGGTCGAAACCGAGATCGACAGGCATTATTCAGAACAGCTTCAGGTGCTGGGGCGTAGCGATCCCGAATTGTCGGCGGCGATCGCGGAATTCCAGGCCGAGGAGGTCGAGCATCGCGACACCGCGCTGGCGCACGGGGCGGAAGCCGCGCCCGTCTATCCGTTGCTGTCGGCGGTGATCCGGCTGGGCTGCCGGCTGGCCATCGCCACCGCCAAGCGGGTATAGGCCTGGGCGGAAGGAGGAGGACGAAGATGTCGAGGATCGTTCCGGGCGTGCTGGCCGCGATGATCGCGTTTCCCGCCGTGGCGCAAACGGTTTCGGGCCCCGGCGTGCCGCCCCCGCCCAAGCCGACCGGCCCCGGCACCGTGTCCAAGAACGCGCCGGTCAACGGCGTGCTGGTGCTCTACGGCAATGAGCGCTGCCCGACCGACGCCAACGGGGCCGAGATCGTCGTCTGCACGCGCCGCGACGCGTCGGAACAGTTCCGCGTCCCCAAGGAATTGCGCGACTTCAAGATCACGCCACAGAACGAGAGCTGGGCCTTGCGCGCGCAGGGGACGCTCGACACCGGCAACACCGGCATCGGCTCATGCTCGGCGGTCGGTCCGGGAGGCAGCATCGGTTGCTCCCGACAGCAATTCAGGGAAAGCAAGGCGGTCGACAAGGAACGCGACGCCGCCGAGAAAGAGGGCCAGTAAGAGTCTGTTCGGAAATTCGCGGAAGCGCGAATTTCTGTGCGGTGCCGGCCCGCTCCCCCACCCGGCCGCCCATAGAATAAACTGATTGGGCGGCCGGGTGGGGGAGCGGGCCGGCACCGCGAAATGCGCCCACAGCGCATTTCCAAACGGAACTCTAAACGGGTTCGCAAGTCCAGGGTGCGCGGCTAGGGATGCCGCTCCAGTCCGGGGGAACCATGGCCAGCGTCTTCTTCAAGCCCAAGCCCGTCACGTCCATCGCGCCCGATTGGTATGAGAAGGCGCTCGCGGCGGTCGCCGCGATCCTGTTCGTCATCGTCATCGTCGCGCTGATCAAGGGACAGGCCGATTGGGCCCGCGTGCCGCGCGGCGTCTGGCTGCACCTGGCGACGATCATGGTCGCGCTCACGCTGACTCCGTTCATGCTGCTCCGCCGGCACGGGACGCCGATCCATCGGCTGCTCGGCAAGGTCTGGGTCGCGGCAATGCTTGCGACCGCCGCGATCAGCCTGTTCGTCCGCTACAGCAATCCGGGGCATTTCAGCATCATCCACATCCTGTCGCTATTCGTGCTGGTGATGGCGCCGCGCGTATGGCTGACCGCGCGTGCCCACGACCTCGCGGGGCATCGCCGCACGGTGCGCGGGCTGGTGACCGGCGCGCTGATCGTCGCGGGCTATTTCACCTTGCTCGATACGCGCTTGCTCGGGCACTGGCTGTTCGGCTGACATGCGCGCCCGCGTCCTGCTTTTCGCGCTGGTCTGGCTGTCCTGCACGTGGTTCGGATCGTGGGCGCTCAACCCCAACAATTCGACGCGACTGTTCGCCGCCATCGCGCTGGTCGAACATGGCGATGCGCGGATCGACGAGTTCCGCAACCTGACGATCGACAAGGCCGAGTTCGACGGCCACGTCTATCTCGACAAGGCGCCGGGCATGACCTTGCTCGCGCTACCCGCGGTTGCGGTCGCCGGGCACGTCACCGCCCGCCCGCCGATCCCGCCGACGGTGTGGAACCGGAATTTCGCGGACTGGATGACGGTGCGGCTGCGGCTCGCGGTCGCGAGCGTCAGCGCGCTCCTCACCGCACTGGCGGCGGTGGCATTGTTCGACCTCGCGCTCGGGCTGACTGGCGGCGCGGGCGCGGCCGCCTTCGCCGCGATCGCCTATGCGCTCGGCACGCCGATCTGGGGCTGGTCGACGACTTTGTTCGGCCATGCCCCGGTCGCCGACCTGTTCGTCATTGCGGTCTGGGCGCTATGGCGCGGCGGTGAGGCACGCGCCGTGCGGTTCGCCGCGACCGCCGGGGCCGCGCTCGGCCTCGCCGTGCTGATCGAGCTTCAGGCGGTGCTCGCGGCGTCGATCATCGCGTTATGGGGCGCGTTCCGCCTGCGCAGTCCGGCACCGCTCGCGGCCGCCGCGCTGGCCGGCGCGGTGACGTTGCTGGTCCCGCTCGTCACCTACAACATGATCGCGTTCAGCACGCCGTTCCGGCTCGGTTACGAGGGCGTCAACGGCTTTCCCGGCATGAAGGAAGGGCTGTTCGGACTGACCAGCCCCAAATTCGCCGTGCTGGCGGAGATCATCATTGGGCTGCGCCGCGGCATCCTGTGGGTCGCGCCGGTCCTGATTCTCGCGCCCTTCGGCCTGTGGCAATTGGCCAGGCGGCAACGAAGCCTCGCGATCACGCTGGCGGGCGCGGCGATTGTCGTCCTGCTGGTCAACGCGGCGTACGTCTATTGGGACGGCGGGTTTTCGACCGGTCCGCGTCACGCGGTTCCGGCGATCGGCCTGCTCGCGATCGGCCTCGCACCCTATTGGGCGAGCCTGGTCTATTGGTGGGAACGCGCACTTGCCGCGACGATCCTGGGCGTGTCGGTCGCGATCAACCTCGCCATTGCCGCGGCCGACATCGCCGCCCCCGACACGTACAAGTTCCCGCTCTGGGACCCGGTCCTCAAGACCGACTGGGCGACGGGAACGCTCCGCACCTTGCCGAGCGATTTCTTCGCCTGGTCGCCGTTGCCCGGGGTCGCGCTGTATCTGGTCCTCGCGGTCCCGCTCGGTCTGCTGCTATGGCGCAATGTCCGCCAGGGAGACCGATGATGGCCAGTATCCCCGCTCTGCATATCGGCTTCGCATTGTTCCCCGACATGACGCAGCTCGATTTCACCGGCCCGGCGCAGGTGCTGACGCGGATGGGCAACACGACGATCGACCTGGTCGCGAAATCGCTCGCGCCCATCCCGACCGATGCCGGCTTCACGCTCCAGCCGACCGCGACCTTCGCGACCGCGCGGATGCCCGACATCCTGTTCGTGCCCGGCGGCTTCGGCGTGGTGCCGGCGATGGAGGATACGGAGACCGTCGCCTGGGTGCGGCAGGCGGGGGAACGGGCGCAATGGGTGACCGCGGTGTGCACCGGCGCCTTGCTGCTCGGCGCGGCGGGATTGCTGAAAGGCTATCGCGCGACGACGCACTGGGCGTCGCATCACAACCTCGCTTTGTTCGGCGCGGAGCCGGTGCATGAGCGTTACGTGTTCGACCGCAACCGCGTGACCGGCGGCGGGGTGACGGCGGGGATCGATTTCGGGCTGGCGCTGGTCGCGGCGATCCGTGGCGAGGATCACGCCAAGTTCGTCCAGCTCAGCATCGAATACGACCCGCAGCCGCCGTTCGATGCCGGATCGCCCGACAAGGCCGACCCCGCGATCCTCGATCGCTACCGGAAGATGGTCGCCCGGATGGCGAGCGACCGCGACGCCCGCACGCGGGCGGTGGCGGACAGGCTCAGCCTTTCCTGAGGCCCCGAACGCGGTGCCAGATGTAGAAGGCGACTGCGGCGACCAGTACCAATCCGATCACCAGGTCGGCCGAATGGAACGCCGCCTTCAGTCGCGGATCGCTGTCCCACGCACTGCCCAGCTTCATGCCCACCCAGGCCAGTCCGAAGCACCACGGCCATGACCCGATAAAGGTATAGACGTGGAACGGCACCAGCCGCATCCGCGCGACCCCGGCGGGGAAGGCGATGAACGAGCGGATCACCGGCAACAGCCGGCCGATCAACACCGCGATCGACCCGTATCTGGCGAAGAAGCGATCGGCGGCGTCGAGCTCGCCCGGCCCGATCAGCAGATACTTCCCCCAGCGCTCCGCGACCGGCCGGCCGCCGCGCTTGCCGATCTCATACGCGACGATCGACCCCAGATTGCACCCGATCGCGCCGGCGGTCGCGGCGAGATATAGGTCGAACCGTCCGGTCGACACCAGATAGCCGGCGAACGGCATGATGATCTCTGACGGCAGCGGGATGCACGCGCTCTCGATCGCCATCAGCAACACGATGCCGAGATAGCCCATCGAAGAAATGACGGCGACGATGATCCCGGCGAGCCAGGCGATGATGTTTCCGACCATGGACGCGGGCGATGCGGGAGCGCGCGCGACCGGTCAAGCGGCGATACCCGGCCATCCGCCCCTTTCCCGCTCAATGACCCAGGGCTAGGCTGGATGAAGGTCGAGGGAAAGGGTGTGCATGACGATCGAAGAGCCGGACGTCCGCCCAGACGCATTGACGACCCCATTGCATCGCGGCGAGTTCCTCGGCCACCCCTGGGGTCTCTCCGTCATCGCCGGGACCGAGGCGTTCGAGCGGTTCAGCTATTACGGCATGCAGACCCTGCTCGTGCTCTACATGGTCAAGGCGCTGCTGCTCCCCGGCCATGTCGAGCATATCGCCGGGTTCGGCTGGTTCGCGCGCATGCTTACCCATCTCTACGGCGCGGCGCCCAATACACAGGCGCTGTCGTCGCATATCTTCGGCACCTATACGTCCCTGGTCTATGTGACCCCGATCCTGGGCGGCCTGATCGCCGACCGCTGGCTCGGCAAGACGCGGACAGTCACGCTCGGCGCGCTGCTGATGACCGCAGGCCATTTCCTGATGGCGTTCGACGTGTCGTTCCTGCTCGCGCTGCTGCTGCTCGTGCTCGGCGTCGGCTGCCTCAAGGGCAATCTCGCGAGCCAGGTCGGCGCGCTCTACGGGCCCGGCGACAACCGTACCGCCGATGCGTTCCAGATCTATTATCTCGGGATCAGCGGCGGCGCGTTCCTGGCGCCGATCATCTGCGGTGCGCTGGGCGAGAAGGTCGCGTGGCATTGGGGATTCGGCGCGGCGGGCGTCGGCATGCTGATCGGACTGCTGGTCTATCTGACCGGGCGGCGGCATTTGCCGGTCGAGCCCCGCGCCGCGAAGGCCGACCGCCCCGCCGCGCCGCCGATGACCGCCCGCGACTGGAAAGTCCTGGTGCTGCTCCTCGCGATGATCCCGGTGCTGGCGGCGAGCGCGCTGGGCAATCAGCAGATGTTCAACGCGTACCTGATCTGGGCCGACCGATCCTATGAATTCATGCTGTTCGGCTTTCGCATGCCGACCAGTTTCCTGGTGTCGTTCGATGCGATCACCGGGTTCGCGACCCTGGCCGGGGCGGTGGCGTTCTGGCGCTGGTACGGGCGGCGCTGGCGCGACCCCGACGAGATCACCAAGCTGATCATCGGCTGCCTCATCTCGTCATCGGCGTTCATCCTGGTCGCGATCGTCGCCGCGCACGCCGATGCGAGCGGGGCCAGGGTGCCGTTATGGGTCGCCCTGCTCGTCAACACGCTCAACAATCTGGGGTTCGCCAACGTCTTTCCGGTCAGCCTCGCGCTCTACTCGCGCTCGGCGCCGCGCGCGATCGCGGGGACGGTGATCGGGATATATTACCTGTTCCTGTTCGGCGCGAACCTGGCGGTCGGCTGGGTCGGCGGGTGGCTCGACGTGATGCCGGCGGGGCGGTTCTGGGGACTGCATGTCGCGTCGGTGCTTGGCGCGGCGGCGATCTTCCTGGTCGTCAGGCTCCTGTTCGGCAAGCTGCTCCAGCCGGAGACCGCCAATGGCGTGGCGTGATTTCCTTCGCCGCCGAGGACCGTATCTCGCGCTGGCGCTGACCTGCCTGCTCGGCTGGGCCTTCAAGGGTCATTGCGGCGCGTTCTGGTCCGACGCGATCCAGTACAAGACCGGATGCTATAGCGACGTCGTGCCGTTCTGGACCGGGCGCGGGGTCGCCGCCGGTCAAATTCCCTATGTCGAGGCGCGGATGGAATATCCGGTGCTGACCGGCGCGCTGATCTGGATCGAGGGCTGGATCACGCGCACGCTGATCGCCAACGCCGATGCGTCGGATTTCCTGTTCGTGGCGGTGGCCGTCAACACCGCGCTCGCCTTCACGGTGCTGCGGCTGATCGAGCGCGCCGGGGCCGATCGCGCACGGCTATACGCCTGGGCCGCCGCGCCGCCGCTGATTCTCTATGTCGGGCACAATTGGGACATGCTGGCGGTGGCGTTCGCGGTGGCGGCGATGCTCGCGGCCCGACGCGGCGAGGCGCGGACGGCGACCGGGCTCGCCGCCCTGGGCAGCGCGGCGAAGCTGTTTCCGGTGCTGCTGCTGCCGTTGCTCGGCCTGGACGCGCTGCGGGGGCCTGGCGGCCCGGCAAGACGCCTTGTCGCGGCGGCGAGCCTGGTCGTGATCGCCGTCATGTGCTGGGGCGCGGTCAACCTGCCGTTCGCGCTGAGGGCTTTCACCAACTGGTCGGAATTCTACACCTTCTCCAGCGCGCGCAGCGGCACCGCGGCGTCGATATGGGAGCTGCTCGGCACGTTCGGCATCTGGCGGTCGGACATCCCGGCGCGCAACCTCGCTTCGTTCGCCGCATTCGCGATCGGCGCGGCGGGGATCGTCGCGTTCGGCTGGCGGCGGCATGGCGCCCATTTGTGGGTGCTGTTCACTCCCATCGTCGCCTGGTTCCTCCTCACCAACAAGGTCTATTCGCCTCAATTCGATCTGTGGCTGTGGCCGCTCCTGGTGATGACGAGCTACCGCTTGTGGCCGCTTGCCTGGTTCGCGCTGGGCGACACCCTCGCCTATCTGGCCGAATTCTGGTGGTTCGCCGATTGGGCGACGCCGACGCATATCGCGATCGCGGCCGCGATCCGCGCCGCGGCGATGCTGTGGATCATCGCCGGCGCGGTGCGCGACCCCGCCCCGTCCTGGCTATTCGGCGGCGAGCAGGGTTTCCGCCCCGCCGAGGTCGACCGAGACCAACCGGCTCACCCCGCGCTCGACCATCGTCACGCCGAATAGCCGGTGCATCCGGCTCATCGTCACCGCATTGTGCGTGACGATCAGGTAGCGTGTGCGCGTTTCGCCGCACATGCGGTCGAGCAGGTCGCAGAAGCGTTCGATATTGGCGTCGTCGAGCGGTGCGTCGACCTCGTCGAGCACACAGATCGGCGCCGGGTTGGTCAGGAACAGGCCGAAGATCAGGGCGACCGCGGTCAGCGCCTGTTCGCCGCCCGACAGCAGGGTCAGCGACTGGAGCTTCTTGCCCGGCGGCTGCGCCATGATCTCCAGCCCGGCTTCGAGCGGATCGTCCGAATCGACCAGTTCGAGCCGCGCCGCGCCGCCGTTGAACAAGGTCGCGAACAGCCGCTGGAAATGCCCGTTGACCGCTTCGAAGGCGGCGAGCAGCCGTTGCCGTCCCTCGCGGTTGAGCGTGCCGATCGACCCGCGCAGCTGGTTGACCGCCTGACCCAGCTCGTCGCGCTCCGCCGCCGCGTCGAGCCGCGCCGAATCGAGTTCGGCAAGCTCGGTCTCGGCGACCAGATTGACCGGGCCGATCCGCTCGCGATCGACCAACAATTTGTCGTGCGCGACCGATTCGTCCTGCGGGTCGCCGACCTGTTCGATGGCGAACCCGATCCGTTCGCCGAGCAAGGGCGGCGGGCAAGCGAAGCGTTCACCCGACAGCCGCGTCATTTCGATCCGGCGCAGATCCTGGTTTTCCGCACGCGCCGCCGCCCCGGCCCGCGCTTCCCGCGCCAACGACAGCGCCTCGGCGGCGGCCTGCGCGGTTTCCTCGGTATGGCGCAGCCGGGTTTCCGCCTCGCGCTCGGTATTGGCCGCGATATCGGCGGCGGCGCGGAGATCGACCTGCCCAGCCTCGCGCGTCGCGATCTGAGCCGCGAGATCGCCCGGCCGCGCCGCCGCGGTCTCTGCTTCGGCGACCAGCGTCGCTTCGCGCCTGGCCATGTCGGCGATCCGCCTGGCCGCTTCCCCCGCCCGCGCGCGCCAGCCCTTCTGCTCGGCATCGGCCGCCGCGAGCCGTTCGCGGTCGGCGGCGATCGCGCGGTCGACCGTCCCGCGCTCCGCCCGCGCGTTGGATGAGGCCGCGCGACGCGCCTCGGCCTCGGCCTGGAGCCGCGCCACCGCGTCGCGCGTCGCCGCGCCGTCGGGCAAAGCCGCGCGGGCGGCGTCGGCGCGCGCCATCTCGGCCCCGGCCTCGCCGATCTCGGCGGCGACACGACGGCCGCGCGTGTCGAGGTCGGCGCGCTGCGCCTCGATCCGTTCGAGCTGCGCGGTCGCGCGATCCTCGGTCCGGGCGGCATCGCGCGCGGCATTTTCGGCGCGATCGAGCGAAGCGCGCGCCGCGCCGGCATCGGCGCGCGCGGCGGCGATCTTCGCCTCGGCGGCATCGAGCTGGCCGTTGGCCCTGTCGAGCGCGGCTTGCGCGTCGGGCCGCGCCTTGTTCAGCGCGGCCAGCCGGTTGATCCGTTCGAGCCGCTCGGCCGCCGCCGCGCCGCCCGATCTGGCGACATAGCCGTCCCAGCGCCGCAGCACGCCGCCCAACGTCACCAGCCGCTGTCCGACCGCGAGCGGCCGGCCGTCATCGCTGTCGGCGACCAGCACCTGCGCGAGCCGTCGCGCCAAGGCGGCGGGCGCTTCGACATGATCGCCGAGCCGCGCCAGCCCCTGCGCGCCGGGATCGCCGGGCTGCGGATCGGCCCCGGCCCAGTAGCGGTCGGCGGCGGCATCGAGCCCGGTTTCGAGATCGTCGCCCAGCGCCGCTGCGAGCGCCCGTTCGTAACCGGGCGCGGCGCGGACATGGTCGAGCAACCGGTCGCGGCCGGACGGCCGCGTCGCCTTCTCCAGCGCGACGAGTTCGCTTTCGATCGCCGCCAGCTCGGCCCGCGCCACGGCCCGCGCGGCTTCGGCGCTGTCGCGCGCCTCCTGCGCGGCGCGCTCGTCGGCATCCGCGCGTGCGCGCGCCGCCCGCGCGGTCTCCGCCGAATCGAGCGCATCGACGCGCGCCTTGGCCGCCGCCGCTTTTTCGGCCCGCAAGGGGGCGGCATCGCCCAGCGACGTGCATTCGGCTTCCCACACCGCCCGATCGCGCACCGCACGGTCGTGACGCGCGCGCGCCGCCGCCACGGCGGCCTCGGCCACGCGCGCGTCGGCGAGTTCGGCGGCCTGGCGGCTCATCGCCTGCGCCAGCGCGACATCGGCGTCGCGCGACACGCGTTCGGCCTCGGCCAGCGTCGCGTCGAGCGCGGGGAGCCGCGCCGCCGCATCGTCGGCGCGCCTGGCCAGCGCCTTGATCTCCGCATCGAGCCGCGCCAACGCCTCGGCGGCATCGACCGCCAGCGCGCCTTCGCGCGCGCGATCCTCGGCGATCCGGCCGCGCTGCTCCGCCAGCTCGACGATCCGCCGCGCCGCCGCCGCATGTTCCGCCCGCAGCCCGGCCAGCGCATGCGCCGCCTCGGTCGCGGCATCGCGCGCCGCCAGCGCCGCGCTGCGCGCCTCGCCCATCGCGGCGGTCTCCGCCTGCTGATGCGCGGCCGCCGCGCGCTGCATCTCGGCCGCCGCCGCGACCTTGTCCTCACATGCCGCCGCCTCGGCCTTGGCCGCGTCCGCCGCCGCCGCCGCATCGCGCCAGCGCGCGAAGATCATCCGCGCCTCGGCGACGCGGATCCTGTCCGACAGCTCGCGATAGCGCTCGGCCTGCCGCGCCTGCCGCCTGAGCGCATTGGCGCGCGCTTCCTGGTCGGACATGATCTCGTCCAGCCGCGCCAGATTGGTTTCGGTCGCGCGCAATTTCTGCTCGGCGTCCTTGCGCCGGACGTGGAGGCCCGCAATCCCCGCCGCTTCCTCCAGCATCGCACGGCGTTCGGCCGGCTTGGCGGCGATCACCGCGCCGATCCGCCCCTGGCTGACCAATGCCGGGGAATGCGCGCCGGTCGCGGCGTCGGCGAACAGCAAAGCGACGTCCTTTGCGCGCACGTCGCGCCCGTCGATGCGATAGGCGCTCCCCGCGCCGCGCTCGATGCGCCGCACCACCTCGGTCTCGCCGCCATCGATCTCCGCCAGGATCGACACTTCGGCGAAGTCGCGCGCCGGCCGCGCGTCGGTGCCGGCAAAGATGACGTCGTCCATGCCGGCGCCGCGCATCGACTTCGGGCTGTTCTCGCCCATCGTCCAGCGCAGCGCCTCGAGCAGGTTCGACTTGCCGCAACCGTTGGGGCCGACCACGCCGGTCAGCCCGGGCTCGATCCGCAGATCGGCCGCGTCGACGAAGCTCTTGAAGCCCGACAATCGCAGCCGTTTGATCTGCATGAGCGGGGCCCCGGCGCGCTAGATTACGCGCCGCGCTGGGTCAGCACCGCCTTCAGCCCGGTCCAGTCCCCGACATTTTCGAGTTTGACGTCGTTCAGGATCAGCGTCGGCGTGCTCTGCACTTGATACTTCTGGTTGGCGACGTTCTGGCCATCGACGATCTTCTGGACACCAGCGGGGTCGTTCAGGCAGGCGCGCGCCTTGTCCTCGGGCAAGCCGCGCTGCTTCATGAAATCGATCAGGCCGAGCCCCTCGCCAAAGGCGACCGCCACCTGATTCGGGGTCGCGTTGGGCATCGCCTGCAACTTCGTCCCCACGGCTTGCGCGTTCTGCAACAGGGTCTCCTGATTCTTGAACATCTGGTCCAGGATCGGGAAGAACGTCGCCGTATCGCCCGTGCACTGGCCCAGCAGGATCGACGCCAGGTCGAGCGGACCGTGGACCGGATATTCGCGGAATTCGTAGGAGACCTTGCCGGTCGCGATGTAATCGGCCTTGAGCGGTTCGAGCCCTTCGTCGTTGAGCGCCTTGCACGCCGGGCACAGGCGTGATCCGTATTCGACGATCTTCAACGGCGCGTTCGGGTTGCCCATGCGGAACCCGCCTTCGGGCGTCTTCACCACGGTATCGACCCAATTGGCCCCGGCGGCCGGCTTGACGGCCGGTATGCTGCTCGGCTGGGCGGTCGGACCGGTCGACTCACCGCCGCACGCGGTCACGAGCAACAGGGGAATCGCGGCGAACAGGGTACGAAACGTCATCGATCAAGACTCCAACAGGAAGGATCAGCTGATTTTGCCGGCAACGACGAGGCTGGCAAGCTCGTCGCCGATGATCGGCGGTCCACGGCTCGCCGCCACCCCGGCGGCGAGTGCGCCGAGCACCGCGCGCAATTCGGGATCGGCGATGGCACGCAGGCCGTCGCCGAGCGCGGCGGGCGGCTCGATCGGCCTGAGATTGGGCGGCGCGACCCGCGTAGGGCGCGGCGCGACATTGCCCTGCCGGAGCGTGAGGCGCGCGACCGCGGCATAGCCGAAGAAGCGATTGACGCGCTCGACGATCTCCGGCGCGATATGCTGCATCATCGCGGCATGCGCGCCCTTGACCGTCACGGTCAGCACGCCGTCCGCTTTCCTGCCTGGCGGAAAGCGGATCGATTCGGGGGTCGAGACGCCGGCATATTTCGGCCCGACGATTTCCGCCCAGCGCGTGACGATGCCCGCCTGGATAAAGCCGTAGCGCTTGAACGCCGCGCCGCCGACCTGGGGCAGCAGATCGGCGACCGCGCGCGCCGGCCCGCCACGGGGGCGTTCCTGGGCCGGCGGTTTGGCGGGCGGGCGCTTGCTCATCGCCCCATCCATGCCATAGCCACGGGGTGGCCGCCAAGCATTCATCCATCGCCGACCAGCTGCTCTCCTGGTACGACGCGCATCGCCGCGACCTGCCGTGGCGCGCGAAGCCGGGCGAAGCGGTCGATCCGTACCGCGTCTGGCTGTCGGAAGTGATGCTCCAGCAGACGACCGTCGCGACCGTTGGTCCGCGCTTTGAGGCCTGGACCAGGCGTTGGCCCGACTTCGCCAGCCTGGCGCGGGCGAGCGACGATGACGTCATGGCGGCCTGGGCCGGACTCGGTTATTATGCGCGGGCGCGCAATCTGGTCGCCTGCGCGAAGGTGGTGGTGGCCGAGCATGGCGGGCGGTTTCCGACGTCCGAAGTTGCGCTTCGCGGGCTGCCGGGGATCGGGGATTACACCGCCGCCGCGATCGCCGCGATCGCGTTCGATGAGCCTGCGACGGTGGTGGACGCCAATGTCGAGCGCGTCGTCGCGCGGCTGTTCCGCGCCGCGACCAGGGCCGGGGTGCGCGAGGCGGCGGCAGCCATCACGCCGCGAACCCGCGCCGGCGATTTCGCGCAGGCGATGATGGACCTCGGCGCGGCGATCTGCACGCCGCGCAATCCCCGCTGCCTGCCCTGCCCGTTGCGCGACGCATGCATGGCCCGCGCGGCGGGGGATCAGGAGGCCTTTCCGGTCAGGCCCGCCAGGGCCGCGAAGCCGCGACGCTACGGCACGATCTTCTGGGCGCAGACCGGGGGCGACGTGATGCTCGTCCGCCGCCCGCCCAAGGGTCTGCTCGGCGGGATGCGGGCGTTGCCCACCGGGCCGTGGCAGGCGGTGCAGCCGGGAATCGCCGACGCGCCGATCGCCGCCGACTGGACGATGCTCAACGCGACCGTCAGCCACGTTTTCACCCATTTCGATCTGCAACTCGCGCTTGCGACCGCGCGCGTCGAGCGCCATGCACTGCCCGACGGCGCGACCTGGTGGCCGGTCGAGTCGCTCGGCGAGGCGGGGTTGCCCACGGTCTTCGCCAAGGCGGCCAAAGCGATAGGAGGGGCCTGATGCGTATCTTTCTGACACCGATCCTGACCGGGACGGCCTTTGCCGCGGCGCTCGCCGGCGGCGGGTTCGCGCAGTCGGTCGCCCCAGCGCCGCAACCGGCGCCCGTGCCGGTCGCCGACCCGCTGCCAACGACCCGCGCGCTGTTCGATTCGTACGTCGCCGCCGGCAAGATGCCCGGGATCGTCGGCGCGTTCGGCATCGGCGACGGCGCGACCATGTTCATCGCGTCGGGCAGGATCGCCACCGACGCCAACGCGCCAGCCGCCGGCCCCGACAGCCTGTGGCGCGTCTATTCGATGACCAAGCCGATCACGGCGATGGCGGCGATGATCCTGATCGAGGACGGCAAGATGTCGCTCGATCAGCCGATCAGCGACTTCCTGCCCGCGTTCAAGACCATGCGCGTGCAGTTGAACGAGAACACGATCGACAGCCGCCCGGCGACGAAGCCGATCACGGTCCGCAACCTGCTGACCCACACGGCGGGGCTCGGCTACAACATCATCACCAAGGGACCGCTGCTCGAACTCTACAACCAGAAGGGCATCAACCCCGCCCAGGTCAACGTCGCGCTGGAGGCGGTGTCGCGCAAGACGCGCCCGGCCACGCTGCAGGAGTTCGCCAACACCGTCGCCGGCGTGCCGCTGATCGCCGATCCGGGCACCAAGTGGAGCTATTCGATCGGGCTCGACGTGATGGGCGCGGTGATCGAGAAGGCGAGCGGCATGCGTTTCGACGCGTTCGTCCAGCAGCGCATCTTCGACCCGCTCAAGATGCGTTCGAGCTATTGGACCGTGCCGCAGGACGCGGCCGGCCGGCTGGTCAGCGAATATGCCTTCGCGCCGTCGGGCAGCCTGGTGCCGCTCGATCCGGGCGCGACCTCGGTCTATCTGAACCCGCCCAGCTTCCCTTATGGCGGCGCGGGGCTCGTCATGTCGGCGAACGACTATGACCGCTTCCTCCACATGCTGCAGAATGAAGGCGAGCTGGACGGCGTGCGGATCATGAAGACCGAGACCGCGAAGCTCGCCATGTCCGATTTGTTGCCGCCCGGCGTGATGTTCGGCGCATTGCCGGGCGGGACCGGCGGCACGATGAACCTGCGCATGGGGTTCGGTGCGGGCGGGTCGGTGATCCTCGCCGATGCCGAGGACAGCATGGGCGCCGGCACCTATGGCTGGGGCGGCGCCGCCGGCACGATCGCCTTCGTCAATCCGGTCAAGAAGATTCGCGGGACGGTGATGGTCAACTACTTCCCGGGCGAGAAATGGCCGGTCCGCGCCGAGACGACCAGGGCGCTCCAGGCCGACCTGGCGCGCTACAGAAAGTGATCGCACCGGGGTTTACGGGGAGCCCGCTCGACCGTGCCGACCACCTGCGTCACGACGCGGACGCATTGGCGGCGGCGATGGGCGATTGGCGCGCGAAGCTGCTGCGGCTCGACATGGCCTTCGTGCCCGATGTCGGCGGCGACGGCATGCTCGGCTGGACCAGCCTGGCCGACGCGCCGCCCGATGCCGAATTGGTGTTCCTCGGCCTGATCGACGGCAAGCCGCATTTCGCCGCGTTCGTCGACGGCATGCACGCGCCGGCCGGACGACCCGCCGCGATGTTCGCCTTGCTCGACCGGCTCCGGCCCGGCGAGGCGGCGACCTATGCCGCGGCGCGCGGCGTGCTCGACTGGCATAGCCGGCACCGTTTCTGCGCGAATTGCGGCGCCGCCACCGCGATGTTCCGCGCCGGCTGGGGCCGGCTGTGCAACGATTGCGGGACCGAGCACTTCCCGCGCACCGACCCGGTCGTCATCATGATCGCCGAACATGACGGTCGCGCTTTGGTCGGGCGCGGGCCGAACTGGCCGGCGGGGCGCTATTCGGCGCTCGCCGGGTTCATGGAGCCGGGCGAATCGATCGAGGAAGCGGTCGCGCGCGAAATCTTCGAGGAAGCCGGCGTGCGCGTGAACAACGTCCGCTACGTCGCCAGCCAGCCCTGGCCGTTCCCCTCGCAACTGATGATAGCGTGCGTCGCCGAGGCCGAGGGCGATGTCATCACGATCGACCCCAGGGAATTGCAGGACGCGATCTGGGTCAGCCGCGCCGACGTGAAGCGCGCGCTGGCGGGCGATCCCACCGCGCCGATGGCCGCGCCGCCGCATTTCGCCATTGCGCATACATTGCTGACGGTCTGGGCGGGCGAAGGGTCTGTTTGAGATTTCTCACACAGTTTTCTCACACAAAGGCACGAAGACACGAAAAGAAGAAGAGAAGAAGAAGTATGGGAAGTGCGCTTTGCGCACTTATTTTCCTCCTTTGCCGAGTGGCTTGCGCACGGCGGCCGGAACGCCCCTCTTTCTTCTTCCTTTCTTGGTGTCTTCGTGCCTTTGTATGAGAAAATAATCGCTAAGCCGCCGCCATCACTGCGGCGCAGATGCGGTCGACCACCGCCTCGATCTGGGCGGCGTCCTCACCCTCCGCCATCACGCGAATGACCGGCTCGGTCCCCGAAGGCCGGATGACCAGCCGCCCCTTGCCCGCCAGTTCTGCCTCGGCATCGGCGATCACCGCCTTGACGCTGGCGTCGTCGAGCGGCTTGCCGCCCTTGAACCGCACGTTCCTGAGCAATTGCGGCAGCGGGTCGAAGCGGTGGAGCAATTCGCTCGCCGGCAATCCCGACCGCACCAGTTCGGCGAGGATCTGCAGCGCCGCGACCAGCCCGTCGCCGGTCGTCGCATAGTCCGACAGGATGATGTGCCCCGATTGCTCGCCCCCGACATTATAGCCCTGGCCGCGCATCGCCTCCAGCACGTAGCGGTCGCCGACGGCGGTCCGGATCAGCTTGATCCCCTGGCTCCCAAGATGCCGTTCGAGGCCGAGGTTCGACATCACCGTCGCGACCAGCCCGCCATTCCTGAGCCTGCCCGCGCGCGCCCAGCCGGTCGCGATCACCGCCATCAGCTGGTCGCCGTCGATCACGCGGCCATTCTCGTCGACCACGATCAGCCGGTCGGCGTCGCCGTCGAGCGCGATGCCGATCTGCGCGCCCGACGCCACGACGGTCTCGCACAGGGTCTGCGGCGCGGTCGATCCGACCCGGTCGTTGATGTTCTTGCCGTTGGGACTGACGCCGATCGCGATGACCTCCGCGCCCAATTCCCACAGGGTCGTCGGCGCGACCTGATAGGCGGCGCCGTTCGCGCAATCGACCACCACCTTCAGCCCGTCGAGCGTCAGGTCGTCGGGAAAGCATGCCTTGGCGAAGTGGATGTAGCGCCCGCGCGCATCCTCGACCCGGCGGGCGCGGCCGATATCGGGCGCGTCGGCCGGCGCGACGTCGCCGTCGATCAGCGCCTCGATCGCCAGTTCGTCGGCATCGCTCAATTTGTAGCCGTCGGGACCGAACAGCTTGATGCCGTTATCGGCATAAGGGTTGTGGCTGGCCGAGATCATCACGCCCAGATCGGCGCGCATCGACTTGGTCAGCATGCCGATCGCCGGGGTGGGCAGCGGCCCGAACAGGGTCACGTCCATGCCGACGCTGGTGAACCCCGCGACCAAGGCGTTTTCGAGCATATAGCCCGACAGCCGCGTGTCCTTGCCGATCACGACGCGATGCTTGTGGTCGCCGCGCACGAAATGCGCGCCCGCCGCCATGCCGACCTTCATCGCCATCTCGGCGGTCATCGGCGCCTTGTTGGTGAGGCCGCGAATCCCGTCGGTGCCGAAATATTTTCTTGCCATCCTGCCGTTTTCCGTCCGCTATCGTACGCTTTGCGGTCGCGTCTTAGCGCGACGAACGGGGAAGGGCGAGTATGAGCCAGGCATTGCGAATTCTGATCGCATTGGTGGTCGGATTGAGTGTCGGCATGGCGCTCGCGCAATGGGCGCCCGATCTCGGCGCGCATATCCTGGTCGGGACCAGGCTGATCGGTGGCGCGTGGGTCCACGGGTTGCAGATGGTGATCGTGCCGCTGGTCGTCGCGTTGCTGGTGATCGGCATTGCCGCCTCGGCCGAAGCGGCAAAGGCCGGTCGCATCGCCGCTCGCGCGCTCGGCGCGTTCGTGATCATCCTGTGGCTCAATACCCTGCTGTCGGCCTTCCTGATGCCGCTGCTGCTCCGGTTCTTCCCGCTGCGTGCCGACTGGGCGACTGCCTTGCGCGCCTCGCTCCCGCCCGCCAAGCCCGACGTCCATGTTCCGACCTTGGTCGAATTCTTCGAAAAGATCGTGCCGACCAACATCGTCGATGCCGCGGCGAGCGACGCTTTCCTGTCGATGACCCTGTTCGCGATGGTGTTCGCCTTCGCCATCACCCGGCTCCAGCCGGAGCGGCGCAAGCTGCTGATCGATTTCTTCCAGGCGATCGCCGACGCGATGGTGGTGGTGATCGGCTGGGTGCTGGTGCTCGCGCCGATCGGCGTATTCTGCCTGTCGCTCGGAGTCGGGATGGAAGCGGGCGCGGCGGCGTTCGGGGCGCTGGCGCACTACGTCGCGATCGTCTCGACGCTCGGCATTCTCGTGTTGCTCTCCGCCTATCCGATCGCGATGATCGGCGCGCGGGTCGGGTTCGGGCGGTTTGCGAAGGCGGTGCTACCCAGCCAGGTCGTCGCGCTCAGCACCTCCTCGTCGCTGGCGTCTCTCCCCACGATGCTCAAGTCGAGCGAAGAACTCGGCGCGCCGGCCAGCGTCTCCGGCGTCGTCCTGCCGATCGCGGTCGCGGTGTTCCGCGCGACCAGCCCGGCGATGAATCTTGCGGTCGCGCTCTACGTCGCGCACCTCACCGGCACCAATATCGGCCCGGCGCAGCTTGCCGCCGGGGTCGCGACCGCGGCGATCACGACGATGGGGTCGGTGAGCCTGCCCGGCACCGCCAGCTTCTTCGCCTCGGTCGCGCCGGTGTCGGTCGCGATGGGCGTGCCGATCGAGGCGCTCGGCCTGCTCGTCGCGGTCGAGACCGTGCCCGACCTGTTCCGCACGCTCGGCAACGTGACGATGGACGTCGCGGTCACCGCCACCATCTCGGCCCGGAGCGGCGGCGGCGGCGGCGGCAAGGGCGAGACCGATCGCGCGATCGACCGACTGCCCGGCTGACGCACCGCCGCCGGCCACCGGGGGCCGGCGGCCATCGCGTCACTTGACCCCGTGCATCCACTTCCTGAGCGGATAGGATAGCAGGAACAGCACCACGCCGGCGCCGATCGCGACCCAGGCGATCGTCGTGAAGGTCGCAGTATAGGTATCCAGGCTGACCTTCAGGTTAGTGACCTGCCCCCCCACCGTTTCGACGCTGGCGAATTGCGCGACCACGCCGGCCACATATTGCGCGACCGAAATCGACAAGAACCACACGCCCATCATCAGCCCGACGATCCGGCCAATCGACAATTTGGTGATCATCGACAGCCCGACCGGCGAAATGCAGAGCTCGGCGATCGAGTGGATGACGTAGAGCCCGGCCAGCCACCACAGCCCGACCTTGAAGTTGCCGTCGGCGAACTTCGATCCGAAGACAAGGAACAGGAAACCGGCGCCGACAAGCATCAGCGCGATGGCGAACTTGACCGGGATCGACGGCTCCGCGTTACGCCGCGCGAGCATGCCCCAGATGACGCTCATCACCGGTGCGAGCAGGACGATCGCGATCGGGTTGAAGTTCTGCGTCTGCGGCGCCGACAAGCTGAACAGCCCGAACACGCTGCGGTCGGTGTTGCGGTCGGCGAACAGCGTCAGGCTCGATCCGGCCTGCTCGAACAAGGTCCAGAAGAACACATTGAACACGATCAAAACCATCGCCGCCAGCATCATCTGGAATTCGGTCTTCGTCCCCTTGGCATACGACCAGATCAAAATACCAGGGACACTGACGAGGAAAGTCCCGAACAGCAATTTGCCCATTAGCGACAGCGACATGATATAGCCAACGAAGCCGGAGCCTTCGACCGGTTTGGGTGCCGCCATCAGATTGACGAACAGGAAATAGACGACCGGTACCGCGATGAGCGCGCCTATGTAGATCGGCAGCACGCGATCGGGCCCGCTTTGCGTCGGCACGTTGCCGACCGCGTCGAGCCTTCCTCCATGGAAGGTGATCATCAGGAACGAGATCACCATCGCGACCCCGGCGAGGCCAAGCCCCAGCGGCCAGCCAAAGCTGTCGGCGAATATCGCGCACAGGAACTGGCCCAGGATCGAACCGGTGTTGATCCCCATGTAAAAGATCGTGAACCCGGCGTCACGCCGGCGGTCGCCCTGTTGATACAATTCGCCGACCATCGTCGAGATGTTGGGCTTGAAGAAGCCGTTGCCGACGGAGATCAACGACAGGGCGATCAGCAGGATCATCATCAGGAACGGGCTGCGTTCGGCCTCCTCCGAATAGCTGCCCTTGGCGACCTTGCGCACTTCGTGGCCATCGGCGGCGAGCAATGATAAGCTGCCATCGTCATTCCCGCGCATCGTCAGCTTCTGGCCGTTGTCGACCAGGTAACGCGCCTCACCCGGATCGCTGGTCGGCGCGTCGCGGAATTTATCGACGACCACCTCATATCGCTGCCCGTCGATGACTTGATAGGGTTTGGCCGGCTGGCCGCCGAACGCAAGCGTGAAATAACCTATCGCCATCATGATCGCGCCGAACCGGACGGCGCGCTTCGACCCGAGATATTGGTCCGCCAACAGACCGCCGACCAGCGGTGTCAGATAGACGAGCGCGGTATAGCCGCCATAAAGGCCGGTCGACGCGCGGTCGCCCAGCACGAAATGCTTGGTGAGATACAGCGTCAGGAGCGCGCGCATCCCGTAATAGCCGAACCGCTCCCACATCTCGGTGCCGAACAGCCAGAACAACGGGGTGGGGTGCCCGAACCATGTCTTCTCCGCGCCCGGATTGACGTGCGTAATATCCGGCTCGCGCGGATTGTCCGCGGTCGGGGTGTCCACCATGCATGCGCTCCCTGAACTCTTGTGCCCCCACCGTCGAACATGCGGCGGATAGTTGCAGGTGAGACTAGCGGGAAAGCTTCAGGTGTAAATACTGGCGGCACGCCCTAGATGGCGGGCATGTTCAACGACCGCTCCACCCCGCTCTCGCTGCTCGCCACCCGCCGATCGGGCAAACCGCGCGACCTGGCCGCGCCCGGCCCCGACGACGCGCAGTTGCGCCAGATCCTGGAGATCGCCGCGCGGACGCCCGATCACGGCAAGCTCGCGCCGTGGCGGTTCGTGATCGTGCCGGACGACAGGCGCGCCGACCTCGCCCGCGTCATCACCCACGCCTATCGCGCCGAACGCCCGCACGCCGCGCGGCTGGAGATCGAAGCGCTGGAACAATTCGCGACGCAGGCGCACGCGCTGGTCGTCGTCCTGTCCTCACCCAGGCCGGAGAGCCACATTCCGCCGTGGGAGCAGGAACTGTCGGCGGGCGCGGCGTGCATGAACCTGCTGCACGCCGCGCATGCCATGGGATTCGCCGGCGGCTGGCTGACGGGCTGGTCGGCCTATTCGGACGCGGTGCGCGATGCGTTCGGCGCGGCGCCGGAACGGGTCGCCGGGTTTATCTTCCTCGGCACGCCCACCAAGCAATTGGAGGAAAGGCCGCGGCCGGATTTCGACAAGATTGTTTCAACATGGGGCGGTTAATCGACTGGACCTGGGCGTCGATTGCTGTATTAAAGCAGCATGGCACTAAGTAACGGCGACAGCCCGGTCTATATCCGCCTGCGTGGGGGCATCGCCGCGGCGATCCTGCGCGGCGAGTATCGCGCCGGCGACCAGCTCCCCTCGGTGCGCGCGCTCGCCGCCGAACATGGCGCCAATCCGCTGACCGTGGCGAAGGCGTATCAGAGTTTCCAGGACGACGGTTATGTCGAGGTGCGGCGCGGGGTCGGCATGTTCGTGCTGCCGGGCGCCGCGGAGAGGCTGCGCGTCGCCGAGCGCGAGCGTTTCGTCAACGATCAATGGCCGCGAATCGCCGAGCACATCGAGTTGCTCGGGCTCGACGCGGCCGACCTGCTGGAGCGCGAGAGCGCCTAGAATAAGCTGCCAGATCCGTTCGCCCTGAGCTTGTCTAAGGGCTGCTTTTCCTGTGCCCGTCGAAAAAAGGGGAAAGCAGTGCTTCGACAACCCCGGATCAAGTCCGGGGACGAACGGAGTGGGATGCACGGCGCTCTAAAATAATCCGAGCGCCGCGACCTCATCGGCGCTCAGGTCGATTCCGAACATCATGCTGAGCCGCAGGCGATAGACGCGGGGGTCGTCGATCTCCGCCATGAGATCCTCGCCGCCCGCGTGCCGGCCATATCTGCGGTCGTTGATGGCGGCATAGCCGGTGGGCAGGGCGATGCTCACGATCGACATGTCGACGAACCGCGTCCCCGGCGCGGTCGCGGTCCAGTGATTGGACATGTCGAGATCGGCTTGGGCTACTTCGGTGAGCAGGAAACGATATTGGTCGACCGGCCCGCTGCCGCCCCGGCCATCGGTCGCGCCCCGCGGCCCGTTGCGGACCAGCACCCAGCCGCGCTCGTCCTCGATCAGCCGGAACAGCGCGCCATCGGGGGCGGTCGCCTCCGCCCCCGCGACCAACGGCATCGGCGGGGCATAGCTGCCGCCGAACCCGGCATCGGCGATCCAGTCCTGCCCGTCGATCGTCACCAGCAACAGCATGTGCGTGAGGCCGGGTGTGCCGGTCGCGTCGAGCAGCGTGCGAGCAAGGAGGGGCCGCGCGGCGAAACCGATCTCGGCGAGCGCGTCCCAGAACAGCCGGTTCTGTTCGAAACAATAGCCGCCGCGCCTGGCCGTCACCAGCTTGGCGAACACCGACTCGCTGTCGATCCGGATGCCGCGCCCGAGCCGGATGTCGAGATTCTCGAACGGGATGTGCAGGCGATGCGCACGCTGCACCGCCGCCAGCCCGGACGCGTCGAGCGTCGGCCGCGCCGGCAGCTTGATCCGCGCGAGATAGGCGTCGAGGTCGAAGCTCATGCCGCGAACAGGTCGGCGGGCAGGTCGTAGAGGCCGGCGGCGGGCGCGGTGGCGGCGGCGCGCAGGCCCAGCGCCTCGGGCACGACCTGTTCGACATAGAAGGCCGCGACCGCGCGCTTCATGCGGCTGAAATCGTCGTCGCCATCGACTGCGATGCGGCCCTGGCGCTCCATCAGCCAGCCGCACACCGCGACCGACAGCATCGTCAGGAACGGATAGCTCGCCGCCAGCCGATCGTCGGCGCCGGCCATGGCGAGGCGGCGCCCGATATCGTCGCACGCATCGATCAGCGCGCGGAGCGCCGTATCCTCCGCCTCGGCGCGCATATCGGCGATCAGCGTGTCGAACGCCGCGCCGTTCGACAGGCCCAGCTTGCGCCCGACCAGGTCGGCGGCCTGGATGCCATTGGTGCCTTCGTAGATCGGCGTGATGCGGGCATCGCGGAAGAATTGCGCGGCGCCGGTTTCCTCGATGAACCCCATCCCGCCATGCACCTGCACGCCCAGGCTCGCGATCTCGTTGCCCAGGTCGGTGGCGTGCGCCTTGGCCAGCGGGGTCAGGATTTCGAGCCGGTCCCCGGCCGCCGCGTCGCCGTCCGCGCGGTCGACCATCGACGCCGCGAGATAGACCAGCGCCCGCGCCGCCTGGGTCTGCGCCTTCATCCGCATCAGCATGCGGCGGACGTCGGGATGCTCGACGATCGCCACCGGGGTCTTGTCGGGCGAACCGGCGCGCGCCGACTGGATGCGATCACGGGCGAACGCGACCGCCTTCTGCGTCGCCGCCTCGCCGACCTGCACGCCCTGCAAGCCGACGTTGAGCCGCGCATTGTTCATCATCGTGAACATAGCGCGCATCCCGCCATGCTCCGACCCGATCAGTTCGCCGATGCAGTCATTGTTGTCGCCGAACGACAATACGCAGGTCGGCGAGGCGTGCAGGCCCATCTTGTGCTCGATCGACACGACGCGGACGTCGTTGAATGCGCCCGGCCGTCCCTCGGCATCAAGCCGGTATTTGGGCACGAGGAACAGCGAGATGCCGCGCGTGCCCGCCGGCGCGCCGGGCGTCCGCGCGAGGACGAGATGGACGATATTGTCCGCCATGTCGTGGTCGCCGAACGAGATGAAGATCTTGGTGCCGCTGATCCTGTAGGTGCCGTCGCCGACCGGATCGGCGCGGGACTTGAGCGCGCCGACGTCGCTCCCCGCCTGGGGCTCGGTCAGGTTCATCGTGCCGGTCCATGCGCCGGTCGCGAGGTGCGGCAGGTAGGCCGCCTGCTGTTCCGGCGTGCCGTGATGGAGCAACGCCTCGATCGCCCCCACCGTCAGCGTCGGCGCGAGCGCGAAGCCCATATTGGCGGTGCCCAGCGTCTCCAGCACCGCGCTTGCCAGCACGAACGGCAGCCCCTGCCCGCCGAAATCGGCCGGCGCGCCGATCGTGCCCCAGCCGCCCGCGACATAATCGCGATACGCCTGCGGATAGCCGGCGGGCATCTTCACGCCCTGTTCGGTCCATTTGGGGCCATTGGTGTCGCCCTCGCGGTTGAGCGGCGCCCATTCGCCCGCCGCGAACTGCCCCGCGCCCTCCAGCACGGCGTCGACCAGGTCGGGCGTGGCGGCTTCGAACCGATCGGTCGCGGCCAGATCGCCGATCCGGGCGACGGTATCGAGCACGAAACGCTGCTCGCGGACGGCGGGGGTGAACGTCATCGGCTTCCTCTATGATTCAGGCTCGCTATAGCGGGCGGGCATGGACGCGCCAAACACCCGAATCCTGCCGTACAACAAGTACAATATCGCGGAAGCCGCGGCGCTGATCGCGGCGGGCAAGTGCGTCGCGGTGCCGACCGAGACCGTGTACGGCCTCGCCGCCGATGCGACCGACGGCACGGCGGTCGCGGGCATCTACGCGGCGAAGGGCCGGCCGAGCTTCAACCCGCTGATCGTCCACGTCCTCGATATCGGCGCGGCGAAGAAGCTCGCGGCGTTCGATGCGCGCGCCGAGGCGCTGGCCGCCGCCTTCTGGCCGGGGCCGCTTACGCTGGTGCTGCCGCTCAAGCCGTCGTCGGGCATCGCGTCGCTGGTGACCGCGGGGCTGGAGACGATCGCGATCCGCGTCCCCGCGCACCGCGCGATGCGGGCCTTGCTCGAAGCCTGCGGCAAGCCGCTGGCCGCCCCGTCCGCCAACGCGTCGGGCACGATCAGCCCGACCCGCGTCGAACATGTCGCGCACAGCCTCGACGGGCGTATCCCGCTGATCCTCGACGACGGGCCGACGCGGCAGGGGATCGAATCGACCATCGTGCGCGAGGTGTTCGGGATGACACGCATCCTGCGCCACGGGCCGATCACCGGCGCGCAGGTGCTGGCGGCGCTGTCGGACGGCAAGCACAAGGTCGACCGGTTCGATACGGGCGAGGATGCCGAGGGCAAGATCGAGGCGCCCGGCCAGCTCTCATCGCACTACGCTCCGCGCAAGCCGCTGCGGATCGACGCGCGCGAAGCGGCCGAGGGCGAGTGGATGATCGGCTTCGGCGACATTGCGGGCGACGACAATCTGTCGCCCGGCGGCGACCTGACCGAGGCGGCGGCGCGGCTGTTCGACCTGCTGCACAAGGCGGACGCGTCCGGCAAACCCGACATCGCCGTCGCGCCGATCCCCGAACACGGCATCGGCGAGGCGATCAACGACCGCCTGCGCCGCGCGGCGTACCGCGCATAGTTACAGTGCTTTACACGCCGCGAGCATGATATAGGTTAACCACATTCGGTCGCCGCGCCACCGCGCGAGAAAGGGCGACGCAAGGAGGGGCGCATGACCAACATACAACGCGGACTGGCGGAATTCATCGGCACGTTCTGGCTTGTCTTCGGCGGCTGCGGGAGCGCGGTGCTGGCCGCGGCTTTTCCCAATCTCGGGATCGGGTTCGCCGGCGTCGCGCTGGCGTTCGGCCTGACGGTGCTGACCATGGCCTATGCCGTCGGGCATATCTCGGGCGGCCATTTCAACCCGGCGGTGACGTTCGGCCTGTGGGCCGGCGGGCGGTTCGACGCCAGGGACATCCCGCTCTATGTCGTCGCGCAGGTGCTGGGCGCGATCGTCGCGGCGTTCTTCCTGCTGTGCATCGCCTCGGGCGCGCCCGACTTCGCGCTGGGACCGACCTCGCTGGCGGTGAACGGCATGGGTGAGCTGTCGCCCGGCCATTATGCGATGCACGCGGGCATCGCGATCGAGGTCGTGCTGACCGCGATCTTCATCTTCGTCATCATGGGATCGACCGACGGCCGCGCGCCCGCCGGCTTCGCGCCGATCGCGATCGGGCTGTGCCTGACGCTGATCCACCTGATCTCGATCCCGGTGACCAACACCTCGGTCAATCCGGCGCGGTCGACCGGGCCGGCGCTGGTGCTGGCGCTCAACGGCCATGGCGCGGCGCTGGGCCAGCTCTGGGTCTTCTGGGTCGCGCCGATCGTCGGCGGGATCATCGGCGGCGCGCTCTACAAGGCGCTGGCGCCGACGCGGTCGTAAGATACCGCCGTCACCCCGGCCCACGCCGGGGTGACGGTGTCAGGGGTCAGGCGGCGGGCGCCGCCGCCTTCGACCGCGCGGCGAAGCTCTTGCGCAGCTTCTGCAGCTTGGGCGGGATCACGGCGAGGCAGTAGGGATTGCGCCGGCCTTCGCCTTCCCAATATTCCTGATGGTAATCCTCGGCCGGATACCAGTCGGCGATCGGCTCGATCGTGGTGACGATTCGGTCGGGCCAGTTGTCCTGATTGCGCGCGATCGCCGCCCTGGCTTCCGCTTCCTGCGCCGCATCGTGCGGGAAGATCGCCGAGCGATATTGCGTCCCCACATCGTTGCCCTGACGGTTGAGCGTCGTCGGGTCGTGCGTCGCGAAGAAGATGTCGAGCAGGTCGCCATAGCCGATCCGCGCAGGGTCGAAGCCGACCCGGATCGCCTCGGCATGGCCGGTATCGCCGCCGCACACCTGCTTATAGGTCGGGTCGGCGACCGTGCCGCCGGTATAGCCCGATTCGATGCTCTCGACCCCGATCACATCGTTATACACCGCCTCGGTGCACCAGAAGCAGCCGCCAGCCAGCGTCGCGTATTCCAGCGCCATCACACACTCCTTTTCAATTCGGCCCTAACATAGGTACGAGGCCGCCAACGGCAAAGAGGATCGGGAATGGGCAAGAATACGGTATTGGTCACGGGCGGCGCGGGCTATATCGGCAGCCACGCGGTGCTGGCGTTGCTCGACACCGGATGGGACGTGGTGGTGGTCGACAACCTCACCACCGGGTTCGACTGGGCGGTCGATCCCCGCGCGACCCTGATCCGCGCCAATATCGAGGATGACGACGCGGTGCGCGGCGCGATGCGCGATCACGACGTCGTCGCGGTGATGCACTTCGCCGGATCGATCGTCGTGCCGGAATCGGTGACCGATCCGCTCAAATATTACCGCAACAACACGGTCGCGAGCCGCGCGCTGATCGAAAGCGCGGTCGTGTCGGGCGTGAAGCACTTCATCTTCAGCTCGACCGCCGCGACCTATGGCAATGCCGACAAGATCCCGGTCGCCGAGGACGACCCGACGATCCCGATCAATCCCTATGGCACGTCGAAGCTGATGACCGAGGCGATGCTGCGCGACGTCGCGGCGGCGCATCCGATGAATTACTGCGCGCTGCGCTACTTCAACGTCGCGGGCGCCGACCCGCAGGGGCGCACGGGCCAATCGACGGCGGGCGCGACGCACCTGATCAAGGTCGCGGTCGAGGCGGCGACGGGCAAGCGCGACCATGTCAGCGTGTTCGGCACCGATTTCCCGACGCCCGACGGGACCGGCGTGCGCGATTATATCCATGTCAGCGACCTGGCGGCGGCGCACGTCCACGCGCTCGACCGCCTGATCGCCGAGCCGGGCGAGAGCCTGACGATGAATGCCGGCTACGGGCATGGCTATTCGGTGATGCAGGTGCTCGACGCGGTCGACCGCGTGACCAATCACGAGATCAAGCGCGTCGTGGGGCCGCGCCGGCCGGGCGATTCGGCCGAACTGGTGTCGGACAATCGCCGCATCCTGGCGACGTTGCCGTGGCGGCCCCAACACGACGATCTCGACCAGATCGTCCGCGACGCGCTGGCGTGGGAGCGGAAGCTCGCCGAACGGCGGCAAAACGGCGCGGAGTAAATCCGCGCCGTCGGTCGGCCGCTTCGCGCCCGCCGGCCGGGCTCAGCGCCGGGCGCGAAATAGCGCCGCTATTTCGCTGCGCCGAGCCTAAATCGCGACCTTGAGCGTCAACCGGATATCCCGCCCGGCCAGCGGGGCGAAATCCTTCAGCACGCTCGACGCGCGCCGGGCATCGACGTCGAAGATATTGTTCGCCGATAGCGTCAGGCTGGTCTTGTTGCCCGTCCAGGGCACGATGTTGATGCTGGCATTGACCATCGTATAGCCTGCGGTCGGCGTCTCGAACGCGGCGATGCGGTTCTGGTCGAACACATGCTCGACCTCGATCCGGCCGGTCAGCCGATCGCTCTGCGCCTCGATCCCGCCGAGCAGGCGCAGCGGCGGGATGCGCGGCACCGGGCCGACGTTGCGGATATTGGCGTGCACGTAGTCGGCGACGCCGTCGGCGTTGATCGCGAACGCCCCGACCGTCGCCAGCTTGAGCGAGGCGTCGATCTCGAACCCGTAATAGCGCGCATCGGCCTGGGTATAGACGAAGCACGGCAGGTCGACGGTGCGGTCCGACGGCGCGGCGGCCGTTTCGCACGTCGCCTGCGGCGCCTGGCCGTCATAGATGTAGTTGGAGAAGAAGTTGTAATAGGCCGATGCATCGAGGCTGTAGCCTGGGCCGTGGCCGTGCAGGGTCGCTTCGAATCCCCAGCTCTTCTCCAGCTTGAAGTCCGGATTGCCCAACTCGTACGCCTGCGTGCCGGCGTGCGGACCGTTGGCGAACAATTCCTCGTCCGACGGCGCGCGTTCGGTGCGCGAGACGTTGAGGCCGATCCGCCAATCGTCCGAAATCCCGTATGACGCCCCCGCCGATGCCGATACCGAACTGAAGCTGCGCGAGCCGCGGAAGAAGCGCAGGTCGCTGTCGAGCGTGCGCGCCGTCAGGTTGGTCTTTTCGTAGCGCGCACCCGCCTCGGCCTTGAACCGGCCGAATTCGAACTGCTGGAGGGTGAACAGGCCGACCTGCTCGGTGTTGTTGCGCGGCAGGAAGGCCTCGTCGCCGACGACGTTGAAGTCGCGATTGAAGAATTGCGCGCCCGATGCGCCGCTCCACCCGCTACGGGTCGATTGCACGAGCTCCAGCCGCCCCTCGATGCCCTTGTTATAGAAAGCGGTACCGACCGAATTGTCGGCTTCAAGCTCGAAATGGCGGTATTGCGCCGCCGCCGCGCGCAGGCGGATCGACTTGAGGAAGCCGGTCGCATTTACCTCGGCCCGCAGATCGAGCCGGTTCTGGACGACGTCGAGTCGCGGCGCTTCCTGCTCGTCGCCGGGATTGAGCGCATAGCGGATCGGCACGCCGTAGAGGCTGTCATAATGGCTGTAGGCGATGCCGAGCGAGCCGCCGTCGGTGATCAGCGCCAGGCCCGTGCCGGCGGTCCAGGTCTCGGCGGCGGTGTTGGGGAGCGTGCCCTTCAACCGCGCGGTCGCGGCGAAATCGATCGGATCGTCCGGCGCGGCGATCGCGGCGGCCTCCGCCTGTGCGCGCGCATTGGGCGTCAGGACATAGCCGCCGATCTTGAGGTCGTCGGTCTTGAGATACGAGCCGTCGACATGGAAGACGAGGTTCTTCGCCAGCGCGAGATCGCCGGCGATTCCGCCCGACCGCTCGTTCGATGCCGAGCCGTAGGTCGCGATGCCGGTGACGCGATAGCCCTTGGACGGCACGGAGCGCGGGATTCGCGTGTCGATGACGTTGACCACGCCGCCGACCGCGCTCGACCCGTACAGCAAAGCCGCCGGGCCGCGCAGCACCTCGACCCGCTCGGCGAGCAGCGGGTCGATGATGACGGCATGGTCGGCCGAGGTGTTCGACACGTCGACCGATCCGATCCCATCGCTCAGCACGCGGACGCGGTCGCCCTGGAACCCGCGCAGGATCGGTTTCGAAGCGTTGGGACCGAACGAGCTGGCCGACACGCCGGGCAGCTTCGCCAGCGTCTCGCCGATCGTCGGCTTGAGGTCGCGCGTCAGCTCCTTGTCGCTGATGACCGAGGTGCCCGACAGCACGTCCTTTTCGCCGCGCTCGATCACGCCGGTGACGATGATTTCCTTGCCGGTATCGGTCTGGCCGTCAGTCGACGCGGGGGCCGGCGTTGCCGGAACGGGATCGTTGCTGGCATGAGCCAACGCCGGCACGAGCGCCGCGAACGCGGCGCCGATCAACAATGTATTTCGCATGAAACTTCCAATCTTCACGAACCTGGATGGCCGACGGCGCGGTCATCGGGACGGCGGAGTTCGCCGATTCTGTCTGTCAGGCGGTGAAGATCGGTGGCGCGCGGCTTCGCCAGGCGTGCGACGACAGGCTGGGCGCGAGCAGCGGCAGCGACGCCGCCGCATGATGATAGGCCGCCGCGACCGGCGCCGCGATCATGACCGAGCCGCCGAGCAGATAGGCGCCGAACAGCGCCCGTTCCTCGCACAACGGACAGGCCGGGGCGGCGGGAATATCCTTCCGGCCATCGGCCGCCGCCGGCGCGGCACGCGCCGACGCGGTGACAGCCCAGGCGCGATCGCCCTCGGGATGGCCGTGCGTCTGCGTGACGAATCCCTGGAACAGCAACGCGACGGCAAGCCACAGCAACGCGAGCCGGCGGGCGACGGCCACGAATGGCTTGGGCATGGAGGTTGTCGGCTGCGTCACGTCGCGCGCTCGTTATGATACATTGTCACTGACAACAACCCCACAATTTCGCGGGCGTTGCGTAAACGCAGGGATAACCTTACCCTGACCCAATTGTGAAATGACCCGATCACGCAACGGCGTCGATCGAACGGCTGTCGGCCGGCAGATCGACGTCATCCGCGGCAGTAACGGTCAATCGGAACTACCTGCTCCAATGGCAGCGAACAGTCTGCCCCACCGCTCGGCATATTCGTCTGGGATGGAGGCCGCACCCTTGGCTTTCCGGCAAGGCCATGTCCCGCGCGGTCGATACCCTCGCACAGGTCAGATTGCTCAAGACCGTGCGGGGCGATCACTGGAACGGAATAACCTCAACCTACGAAATCTCGTCCGCACTTCTGGACCTCGCCCAGCGGCACAACATCACCGAGAACAGCCTAACCCTCGCCCTACCCCCGGAAAGCCTCGTAAAGCTGCGTCAGGGCAATTCTAAGACTCCTCTGGCTCCCTACGAACCCACTGCGGACACACGGCGGTGGGAAGCTTCCCTAGACGCTTACAACGCCTTCCAGGCCCAGCAGGATATCGCTCTGGAAGCCACCGCCGAAGAAGAAGCCGAGTGGGTCAGGCATTGGAACAAGGAAAGAGCCGAGGATCGACCGAGCCTGATCCGCCCCGAGCGATTCAGGACCGGCCTCTACCGCACATTTAACAACTGTTCATTCGAGCAAGGGGGTCGGATGTATGGCGGCTGGTGGATCAACACGCCCAAGTCGTTACGGAAGAAGATAACGATCAACGGACAACCAACGGTTGAGCTGGATTTCTCGGGTTGTGCGGTTCGTATGCTCTACCACGAACGGGGCATTGACTATCAGGGCGACCCCTACCGGCTAGAAGCCATTGCAGCCTATGAACTGGAAGTGGGATTGAAAGCCGATCATTTCCGGGAAGCCGTGAAAGCCATAACGCAGGCTCTCATCAACGATTGTGACGGCCTGCACCCCGAGGCGATAGCGCTTCCTGACGGACTGTCTTTCCGGCCCAAATTCAAGCGAGCCGAGGTCCGGCGGATGATCGAGGAGGAACACGCCCCGATCGCTGACGCCTTCCGCACCGGGGCGGGGTTACGTCTACAGCGGCAGGATTCCGATTTAGCCTTGGAGATCATCGGCACCCTGAGAGAGCAAGGCATAGTTGCTCTGCCGATCCATGACTCGTTTGTAGTGAACACAGCGAGCCGGGATAACCTGCTAAAGCAGATGAACCTTTCGTATGAGGCCAGATTCGGGTTCAATCCCGTAGTTAAATGACCGGCGGCTAGTTACCTAGAAAAATCTCATATAAGGGAACTGATAACAATCTTCGCAGATGCAGCCGGATTTATATCGATATAGGTCAACCTTGTCTAATATCATATTGATTTATGGTGGCATTATGACATTTACCATTAATCGACCACAAATTACATGTAAATAAACGATGATGAGAAGGGGGGCGTTACCGATAACTAATTCAGATCGCGTTAAACAGTAATCTTTGGACCGAATCGCTCTCTGCATGTCAGGCTGCACAGGCATCCCTATCCACCGCCAACACTATCTCGTCCGCCTGGCCCGGAATCTTATAGGCGTAAACCAGATCGTAGGGGCCGGTGGCTAGCTAATCTGCCTCGCCATCGTCCGAACTTTCCCCCTGTTGCTCCCTTGCATAGGAGCGACAGCCTTCGACAAAGCTCCAAGACCTTCCGCCGCAATCATCGGGGTCGGTGATCCCTTTTTCTTCCGCCCAATCCCGGCCAGCATCGTGACCGGCACAATCCTCGGTGCATTCATCGCCACCAGAGTAAAGCCCGGTATCCAGCGAATCGCGCCGAGCATCATATTGACTGTAGGTTTCGCCGCCTCGGATCGAGCCGTCATCCAGATCAGTGGCGTCGCTCCCCTCGCCTCCCCTGTCATCGCCATTCCAAGCGACGTTCGCTGGAGAATACTCGTCGCTATTGCTCCGGCCGTCACAAGACGACAGCGCGACCAAACAGGTCGCCAGGATTGCGCAAACATAACCTGTTCGGCTTCTGCTCATAAGGCCCCTCGCCACCAGGACGGACTCCGGTTGCCGCTCATAATTTTTCCAATTTGGGCCGAGAGTGTGCTTGTTCCACCAAACAACGATGGGACTTTACCCCTCCTCGGCAGAGCCGCTTACTCGCAGGCTATCCCATCCCGATCACGGTCGAGATGCGGAGCATATCCGGGCTCTCCGGCATAAATAGGCGTAACCCCAGCAGCCCTGGCTTCGCTACAATTGGCGTAATAGACTTGCGGACCCCTAACCGCTTGCCCATCGCCCTCATCCCGATCGGGACTCGATGCCAATGCCTGCGGCACCGGCCCCTTGCTTGTGGATGTCACGCGTCCAGCAACGAATCCAACGAGCAGCGCGCATGCCGCAATTGCAAGTCCAGACTTTTCCCCATCACGCATGACGCTGCACACTAGGCAAATATGCTTACGAAAGCCCCAACCCCTCAACGAGGTCGGCGCTACGGTCATCCACAAATATTGCGGACCTCTCCTGCCAAATCCATTCTGCCCTTGGTGAGGGCATATGTGTATGCGCCTTTGCAATCGCCACCAGCGACCATCTTGCCGATCTTGGCCCTAAGGCTCCGCTCTCTCATTGCCTGGATTGCCAACCCAAAACGGGCGACACGGGCATCTTCAAAGCGATCCGTCGACCCCATGTCCATAGTATCGCAGTGGATCAGACCGCCACCCATCACCATGCATGTCGAGCTTGACTGGGCGTTCGCTCCAACTGCCCCAGTCAATAAGACGATACCGCTTATGATGGCGCAGGTCGCACGAACGCCGCGCGTCTTACCGGAAGCAATCGAACTCATAGGAATTTCTCCTTTAGCGTCGCCAAAGCTCAGATCGGCTAAATATCAGCCAAAGCTAAATGAGATATAAATGCCCGTGGACTAGGAATCCCCATTCTTGGTCCAACCATCGGCGATGGATGAGGATGCCATACTTCACGAGCTAGGGAGCCGGATCAGGACACAGCGGAAGCGTATCGGCGCGTCGCAAGAGCAACTCGCGCTGCGGGCCGGGGTCGATCGCTCTTATTTCGGTGCGGTGGAGCGTGGGGAACGCAACATTACCTTCATGGTGCTTTATCGTCTTTGCACGGCGCTCCAATGTGACATAGCCCTCCTGACGGGTGAAATGCCGCCGACACCGAGAGCCTGATACAACTGCGTTCCATTCTGCCCTGACCTACGCATGACCAAATGCCCCCAAAACGCCCTCAGAAGCCCGCTCAGAGGCTTTAGGAGTATGAAGGCGGAGAGGAGAGGCTGAACCCAAGCGATGCTGAGAGCGTGTTTATGTTGTTATTTGGGGTGGCTTGGTACGAACTAGGACGCATGGAGGAACGATTTAGGGCTAGGTTGGGAGCAAGCTCGGCCTAATTCCTAATTTTATATAGCGCCGTAGGCCAACTTCTCTCGCTGCTCCCGCTTTGTCGTTTCCATGCCCTCCCCCGCCCCCGGAGAGCGATCCAAGATGCGGAAATCAGGCGGACCATTCCTCCAACAGCGGGGAATCCAACCAGCTTTTAGTAGGCGGGTTCGTGGGGATGCAGTGGGGCGTGATTTGGCGAGTCCGCCAACCTGCGCCGTAAGTCATTGAAAATACTGGAGCGGGCGAAGGGACCGCACCATCCCCACCTACGGGACCAATCTGCGACGCTCCGCTGACCGCCTCGCGACGGCCTCGCAAGCGTGTGGTGATGGCCTGTATGGTAGTCGGCGCATCGG
>Ga0153956_1000442_pt1 | contig 47842 bp, 41 predicted proteins | sample TSFL040MetaG_FD_104704 | JGI IMG/M metagenome (GOLD analysis project Ga0153956, IMG submission 104704) | Attine ant fungus gardens microbial communities from Florida, USA - TSFL040 MetaG | ecosystem: Host-associated > Fungi > Mycelium > Unclassified | place: USA: Florida, Wekiwa Springs... | reverse complement strand
TCCTCCGTCAAACCGTCGCGCGCGCGATCCATCACCGATCTCCCAAAATCAGAGATGAATCACAGCACATCCACCATGGGAATCCTTAATCGTTAAATCCTCACTACAACCTAGTGTGACCCATGTGTGACCTTTGGCCGCGCCGGCGTTGACTCTTCCGCCTCCATCCGGTGCAATCCCCGCTCACGAAACGAAGGAGCGTGTCATGGCCATCGCCAAAACGATCGAGATCATCGCCGCATCGACCATCGGCGTCGACGACGCGGTGAAACAGGGTATCGCCAAGGCCGGGGAAACCGTGAAGGGCATCGAAGGATTCTGGGTAAAGGACGTCAAGGGCATCGTCCGGGGCGACAAGGTCGTCGAATGGCGCGTCCACCTGGCGCTGACGTTCATCGTCCAGTAGCTCGCCGCACCGCATCCGGCGGCGACCGGCAAGCCCTGGCGACGTGACCGGTGTGGCCATCGTGGCGGGACGGCGGACCGCTGGACTATGATTCAAACGCCCTGGATCGTGCTCCGGCGAAGGCCGGAGCGGTGGCGATGGAAGTCCGATGCTGCCAACGCTCCGGCCTTCGCCGGAGCACTGCATCCACTCGGGTGGAGCACGCTCCAGGTGAATAGCGGCTGGTCCTAGACCGCCGTCCCGCCTACCGTCAGCCCTTCGAGCAGCAAGGTCGGCTGGCCGACGCCCGCCGGCACGCTCTGCCCGCCCTTGCCGCACATGCCGATCCCTTCGTCCAGCGCGAAGTCGTTGCCGATGCCGGTCACCTTGGTGAGGCTCGTCGGCCCGTCGCCGATCAAGGTCGCGCCCTTGATCGGCGCGGCGAGCTTGCCGTCCTCGATTCTGTACGCCTCGGTACAGCTGAACACGAACTTGCCGCTGACGATGTCGACCTGCCCGCCGCCGAACGCCTTGGCGAAGATGCCGCGCTTCACCCGGCTCATCAGCTCGGCGGGATCGTCCTTGCCGGCCTTCATGAAGGTGTTGGTCATGCGCGGCATCGGCGCATGGGCGAACGATTCGCGGCGGCCGTTGCCGGTCGGGGCGACGCCCATCAGCCGGGCGTTGAGCCGGTCCTGCATATAGCCCTTCAGGATGCCGTCCTCGATCAGCACCGTCTCGGCGGTCGGCGTACCCTCGTCGTCGATCGACAGCGACCCGCGCCGGTCCTGAATCGAGCCGTCATCGACCACGGTGACGCCCGGCGCCGCGACGCGCTGGCCGATCCGGCCCGAAAAGGCGCTGGTGCCCTTGCGGTTGAAATCGCCCTCCAGCCCGTGGCCGATCGCCTCGTGCAGCAGGATGCCCGGCCAGCCCGGCCCGAGCAACACGGTCATCTCGCCCGCCGGCGCGGCGACCGACTCGAGGTTGACCAGCGCCTGCGCCAGCGCCTCGTCGATCGCGCGTTGCCACGTCGCCTCCTCGAACAGCGATCCGTAGAGGTAGCGCCCGCCGATCCCGAACGTGCCGGTCTCGCGCCGGCCGTCGACTTCGGCGACGATCGAGACGTTCAGGCGCACCAGCGGCCGCACGTCGGTCGCGACGAAGCCGTCGGCGCGGACGATCTCGACCACGTTCCAGCTGCCGGAGAGACTCACCGAGACCTGCACGACACGCGGGTCGCGCGCGCGGGCGGCGGCGTCGATCGTCTGGCACAAATTCACCTTGTCGGCGAACGGCACCAGGTCGAGCGGATCGGTGTCGGTATAGAGGTGGCGGTTGGTCCGGCCCGGCGGCGCGGCCCTGGGGCCGGTCGCGGGGTCGATCAGCGCCATCGTCTCGGCGGCGCGCCGAATCGCGGGCGCGCTGATCTCGTTGGCGTGGGCGAACGCGGTGGTCTCGCCCGACACGGCGCGCAGGCCGAAGCCGGAATGCGTGTCGTAGCTCGCGGTCTTCAGCCGCCCGTCGTCGAACCCGAACGCCTCCGACCGGGCATATTGCAAATAGAGTTCGCCATCGTCCGCCTTGCCGAGCGCGGCGGCGGTCAGTGCTTGCGCTTCGTCCGGCGACAATTGGTCGCGGTAGAGGAACTGGCGGGGATCGGTCGGGCTGGTCATGCCCGACGATATAAGGCGTTCAGACGCTCGCGCCAGCACCGTGATCGGGGAGAGTGCTTTGGTCGATCCCGTCGGCGGGTCCGCCGATCAGCACGAAGCGCCGGTCGCAATAGCCGCAATCGACATAGCCTTCCTCGTCGATCTGCAGGAACACGCGCGGATGGCCGAGCGCGGCGCCGCCGGGAATGTCGGTCGCCCCGTCGCAGGCGACGCGGGCATGGGAGACGCGGATGGTTTCGGGCGGCGGCAACATGGCTGCTGGCGATAGCAAGCGCGGGCGAACGCATCAATCTCCTCGCGCTTGCCAAGTGCGATGTGCCGCCGCACCATGACGGCCATGAGTAAGCTGTTCCGCTTCGCCGCCGCCGCGTTGATCGTGGCCGCCCCCGCCTTCGCCCAGAAGACCGCCCCGAAAGCTGCGGTAAAGTCCAAGCCCTCGGCGGCCAAGCCCAAGTCCAAGCCCAAAACGCCGCTGATGGCGATCTCGCCGCTCAGCCATGACGAGAAGGACGGCTTCAGCGTGCTCCAGGTCGCGGTGCCTGATTCGGCCAAGTTCATCGCGGGGTGGAAGCTGGGCGCCGGGGGCGACAGCGCGACGACCAGGACCGTCGCCGACCAGCCGCTCTTCACCTTCCTGATCTTTCGCGGGTGCAAGGCGAATGCCGAGGGAAATTGCGACGTCGTCGCCGATTTCGCGATCACGCGCCCCGATGGCACGGTCAATGACGAGAACAAGGGCGTCGTGGTGTGGAACAAGGCCGCGCCGGCCGATCCCAGGAAGCCGTATCTGGGCGACGGCGCGCTCGGCTATGGCGTCGACGACGAAGGGCCGTTCGGCGATTACCGCGTCGTCGCGACGGTGACCGATCGCGTCGCCGGCATCACGCTGACCACCGAACAGACGCTGACGATCACGCCCGGCAAGGCGAGGGAGCCCGCGAAACCGGTCGAGACCAAATTGGCGGAACCCGATCCCGCCACACCCGCCGGCCCGACCCTGCCGCCGGAGAAGTGACTTGCGTCGCGCGGCGGCGCGCCTAAGTCCCAGATCATGACCGACGCCGCCATCGTGATCGACAGCCTTGCCAAGACCTATCAGGGCGGCAAGGTCGCGCTCGACAATGTCAGTTTCCAGGTGCCGCGCGGCAGCATCTTCGGGCTGCTCGGCCCCAACGGCGCGGGCAAGTCGACGCTGATCAACATCCTCGCCGGCCTGGTCAACAAGACCGGTGGACGCGCGTCGATCTGGGGCTTCGACATCGACGAGCATCCGCGCAACGCCAAGGCGTCGATCGGCATCGTCAACCAGGAGATCATGTTCGATCCGTTCTTCACCCCGGTGGAGACGCTCGACATCCAGGCCGGGCTCTACGGCGTGCCCAGGGCGAAGCGGCGGTCGATGGAATTGCTGCGCGCGGTGCATCTGGAGGACAAGGCGACCGCTTATGCCCGCACCTTGTCGGGCGGCATGAAGCGGCGGCTGATGGTGGCGAAGGCGATGGTCCATTCGCCGCCGGTGCTGGTGCTCGACGAACCGACCGCGGGGGTCGATATCGAGCTGCGCCAGCAGCTCTGGGCCTATGTGAAGCAGTTGAACGAGCAGGGCGTGACGGTGGTGCTGACCACGCACTACCTGGAAGAAGCCGAGGAGCTTTGCGACCGCATCGCGATCATCAACCATGGCCGCGTGATCGCCAACGAGCCGACCCGCGACCTGGTCGGGATGGCGCAGGAAAAAGTCGTCGCGCTGACCGTCGACCGCGACGTGACCGCGCCGCCGGCGGCCGCGTGCTTCCAGCGCGTCGAACTGAAGGGCGAGCGCGTGCTGGAGATCACCTACCGCAAGGACCAGGCGAATGCCGGGCAAGTGCTCGCGGCGGTGCAGGGCGACGGCTACGGCATCGTCGACGTCTCGACCAAGGAGCCCGACCTGGAGGACGTGTTCCTCAACCTGACGCGTGCGTCGAATGCGGGGTGAGGGCGGCCATGGACCTGCTCCCCTCCCGCTTGCGGGAGGGGTTGGGGGTGGGCCCGTACAACATGCCTGAATGGCGCGTTCGTGATACCCAACGGGCACGCGAACTGCGTAATCAAGCCACGCCGCAAGAGCGAACGCTGTGGCGCTATCTGAGCGCCAGCCAGCTCGGTCATAAATTCAGCCGCCAGATGCAGATCGGCCCGTTTTTTGGGGACTTCGTTTGCTGCCAGGCAAGGCTTGTCGTCGAACTGGACGGCTATTCGCACGATTTGTCGGTCGCGACGGATGCGCGGCGTGACCGGTTTCTGACGGAACAGGGTTTTCAAGTACTCCGGTTCACCAATGAGGATGTGATGACCAATGTGGAGGGCGTTGTGAGCGCGATCAGCGCGGCGTTGGCGGACAGGCCCACCCCCGGCCCCTCCCGCAAGCGGGAGGGGAGCAAGTGAACCGATCCGACGTCCTGATCATCGGTTCCGGCGCCGCCGGTCTCACCGCGGCGCTCAACCTCGCCGAGCGGTTCAAGGTGACGGTGCTCGCCAAGGGTGGGCTCGCCGAAGGGTCGACCGCGTGGGCGCAGGGCGGGATCGCGGCGGTGCTGGAGCCGGGCGACACGTTCGAAAGCCATATCGAGGACACGATGATCGCGGGCGCGGGGCTCAACGACCGCCGCACGGTCGAGTTCGTCGTCGAGGGCGCGCCGCGCGCGATCGAGCGGCTGATCGAGCTGGGCGTGCCGTTCAACAAGGAGGCCGGCGATCTCCATCTGACGCGCGAGGGCGGGCATAGCCATCGCCGCATCGTCCATGTCAACGACGCGACCGGCTGGGCGGTGCAGGAGGCGTTGCTCCACGCCGCGCAAAGCCACGCCAACATCACGCTCGTCCCCGACAAGGCGGTGATCGACCTCGCCACCAGCCGCCATGAGGAGCGCTATTCGGGCGCGGGCAATGTGTGGGGCGTCTATGCGGTCGATCGCGCGAGCGGGCGGGTCGAGCTGTTCACCGCCAATGCGACGATCCTGGCGACCGGCGGGGCGGGGCGCACCTATCTGTTCTCGACCGCGCCGCGCGGCGCCACCGGGGACGGCATCGCCATGGCGTGGCGCGCGGGGTGCCGCATCTCCAACATGGAGATGATGCAGTTCCACCCGACCTGCCTCTACAATCTGGAGGTCAAGAACTTCCTCATTACCGAGGCGGTGCGCGGTGAGGGCGGGCAGCTCAAGAATCCCCGGACCGGCCATCGCTTCATGCCCGACGTCGATCCCCGCGCCGAACTCGCGCCGCGCGACGTCGTCGCCCGTGCGATCGACGCGGAGATCAAGCGCGACGGCCTGGATTACGTGCATCTCGACATCAGCCACATGCCGCCCGAATTCGTGAAGGGGCATTTCCCGACGATCCATGAGAAATTGCTCGGCCTCGGTATCGACATGACCAGGGAGCCGATCCCGGTCGTCCCCGCGCAGCATTACACCTGCGGCGGGATCATGATCGACCTCGACGGCCGCACCGATTTGCCGGGGCTCTACGCGGCGGGCGAATGCACCCAGTCGGGGCTGCACGGCGCCAATCGCCTTGCCTCGAACTCGCTGCTCGAATGCTTCGTGTTCGGTGAGGCGGCGGCGAAGCACATCAACGCGCATTGGGACGACCTGCCTCCGCCGCCCGCGATCCAGCCCTGGGACGAAAGCCGCGTCACCGATTCCGACGAGGAAGTGGTGATCAAGCAGAACTGGACCGAAATCCGCCGCTTCATGTGGAATTATGTCGGCATCGTCCGCACCACCAAGCGGCTCGAACGCGCCGCGCACCGCATCAAGATGCTGACCGATGAAGTCGGCGACTATTACGGCCATTTCCGCGTGACGCCCGACCTGATCGAACTGCGCAACCTGCTCCAGACCGCCGACCTGATCGTCCGTTCGGCGCTCCATCGCCACGAATCGCGCGGGCTGCACTACACGCTCGATTACCCCGAAACGCTGCCGGTCGCGGTCGACACGATCCTGGTTCCATGATTCCTTCCGCCTTTCCAGCGCGTTGGGTTGCTCGCTCCGCCGCTTTTCAGCTTCGGTTCATCGCGTGAATGCAAATTGGGGATTCCTCAACCATGTCGGGCGATACAATATCACTCGGTAAGTAGCGGGCGGGGGCTCATGGCGTATCCAGTGCAGCGTATCGGTAGGTTCTTGATGGGCGGCGTCGCGGGGCTCGCGATCGCCGGGTGCGTGTCCGACAGCCGGCCCATGGTGCGATCGGCGCAGCCGCCGGTGGCGTTCGCCGCCCCGCGCCCTGTGGTTCAACCGCTGCCCAAGCCGAAACCCCGGCCGCCCGAGGGGCTGGTCGCCCTGGTCCAAATCCTGACGCGCGATTTCGGGGGCAAGGTCGGGGTCGCCGTCCAGAGCCTCGACGACGACTGGACGGTCGAATCGAACGGCGACCTCAAGCTGCCGCAGCAAAGCGTGTCGAAGCTGTGGGTGGCGATGACCGTGCTCGACGCGCGCGATGCGGGCAAGCTCAGCCTCGACGACCCGATCACGGTCAAGAAGGAAGACCTGACGCTGTTCAACCAGCCGATCGCGGCGCTGGTGAAGGATGCGGGATATCGGACGACGGTCGGCGAATTGCTCCAGCGCGCGCTGACCCAGAGCGACAACACGGCCAACGACCGGCTGCTGCAATATGTCGGCGGGCCGACCGTGGTGCGCGCATTCCTGGCCAGGAAGGCGATCGCCGACATCCGGTTCGGTCCCGGCGAGCGCGCGCTGCAGAGCCTGACCGCGGGCATGGACTGGAAGCCCGAATATTCGCGCGGCAACGCATTCGAACAGGCGCGCGCGCGTATTCCCGCCTCGACCCGGATGGACGCGTTCGAACGCTATATCGCCAATCCGCCCGATGGCGCCGCCCCGCGCGCGATCGCGACGGCGCTCGCCCGGCTCAAGCGCGGCGAGTTGCTGTCGCCCGCCTCGACCCAATATCTGATCGGCACGATGGAATCGTCGCGCACCGGCAAGCAGCGCATGCGCGGCGCGGTGCCGGAAGGCTGGACGTTCGGGCACAAGACCGGGACCGGCCAGAATTTCAGCGGGCGCACCGCGGGCTATAACGATGTCGGCTTCCTGATCTCTCCGGAGGGCCGCACCTATACGATCGCGGTGATGATCGGCGACACCAGCAAGACCATCCCCGAACGCCAGGCGCTGATGCAGGCGGTCGTGCTGGGCGTGGTGACCAATTACCGGCGATAGGCCGTGGGCGCCAGGCGCGCGCCTTGACAACCGGGGAGGCGGCAGACATAGGCGCGCCTCCGCTGCGGGCCGAAGCGCCCGGACGCGAGTGCTGCCGTAGCTCAGTGGTAGAGCGCATCCTTGGTAAGGCTGAGGTCGTGAGTTCAATCCTCACCGGCAGCACCATTTCTTCAATGGCCTGACGGCACGCATTTCCTTGCGGGCTTTTTGCGTGGAGTCGGGCGTCGGCTGGCCGACCTCGCTGCTCGAAGGGCTGACGGTCGATGGCGACGCGAAGGTTGGCTGGAGTGCGTCCGTTTCAGGTGGAATCGTGCTCCAGCGCTCCGGCCTGCGCCGGAGCACAAGGACCGCTTCAATCTCAATCGGACAGACTCCAAGGCCGCTCGCAGACGCAAGAAAGGGCCGTCGGGCGGATGCTCGGCGGCCCTTGCTGTCGATCCGGACGATCGCTTAGGCGAAGACGACTTTCGTCTTGCGCTGGCGGCGCATGCCGGCGCCGATCATGCCGAAGCCGGCGATCATCATCGCCCAGGTCGCCGGTTCCGGGACCGCGCCGGTTCCGCCCGCGTCGGTGGTGAAGGTCAGCGCCCAGCCACCGTTGACCGAACCGCCATCGGCCGGGAATACGTCGTCGATGTACAGCGTCCATGAACCGTTGGCGCTGAGGCCGTTGAAGCCGGCGAACGAGTCGACGTTGGTGAAGCTGGTGAACTCGTACTGGCCGAAGTTCGACGGTAGCCAAGTGCCCGAGGTGATCGCGCCACCGCCACCGAACGATTCGGGAAGCTGGTCGCTGGCCGCGTCGCTGAACGTCAGGTTGACGTTGCTGACGGCCGTGCTGCCGCCGGCGCCGCTCATGAACACGAAGCCGATGCCCGTGTCGTCATTGAGCAGGCCGAACACCAGATCGTCGGGATAGGTATGGGAAAGGCCGTTGAGCGACAGCGTCAGGTTGGTGATATTGCCGGCCAGGCCGGACACGATCACGCTGGTCGTCTCGCAGCCGTCGCAAACGGCGATCGGCGTCGTGTTGGAAACCGTGGTCGTCGTTTGCGCCATCGCCGGCACGGACACGAACGACAGAGCAGCAAAAGCCAGTAACGTCTTCATCATGAACCCCCGTTCATTGGAAGTGTTGGGGTTCGAAGGTCTCATCGCCGGAGCTATGTGTCAACAAATCCTTAACGGCGGATGTATAATCCATGTTTTCCCGTCCCAGATCAGGACGATCCAACATGCAGAAAAACAAGGTGGGAGAGGGAACAAAAGGCGCTTGGTGTAAAATGGGGGTTCGGGCAATCTTGGCCTCGGCGACCTCGTTTCGGGAATGCGCCTTCGATCATGGCTTGTTCTACACCATTACTTTGAGCAGGTCGTCGACCGGGCAGGTCGCGAACGCGGCGAAATTGTCGGCGATGCCATAGGGCAGCAACAGGGTGCGGTCGTGGACCATCGCGCCGCAGCTATAGACGACGTTGGGGACATAGCCGTCGCGCTCCTTCGGCGACGGGCTCAGAATCGGTTCCGGGGTGCGCGCGAGCACCCTGGACGGGTCGTCCCGGTCGAGCAGGGCCGCGCCCATCGAATAGTTGCGCACCAGGCCGACGCCATGGGTGACGACCAGCCAGCCCTCGTCGATCTCGATCGGCGACCCGCAATTGCCCATCTGGCACAATTCCCAGGAATATTTCGGGCTGATCAGCTTGTCGCCGCCTTCCCAGGTATAGAGGTCGTCGGACCGCAACAGCCAGATGCTCTCATTGTCCTGGCGTCCGAGCATCACGTAGCGGCCGTCGATCCGCCGCGGGAACAGCGCCATGCCCTTGCTGCTTTCCGCGGCCGCGCCCTTCAGCGGCCGCATCTCGAACTCGCGCCAGTTGAACACGCGCAGCATTTCCGATCGCGTCGTGCGCCCGTCATAGGCGGTATAGGTGCCGAGATGGTCGACCGTGCCGTCGTCATCGACGAAGCAGCACAAGCGGAGATCCTCGATCCCCTGGCGCTGGCTTTCGGTGACCGGGAACAGCACGCTTTCGGACGGATCGCGGCTGTGCTCGCAGACGATGCGGGTAATGCCGTCGCCGGGTATGTCGGCATCGTCGATCCGTGGCGACACGGCGTTGCGCGCCGGCTGGTCGATGCGGAAACCCTCTTCCCTGCTCCAATAGCCGGTGCGGAACGTGACCGACGACAAATGCCCTTCACCGATTCCCCGCAGCGACAGCAGGATGCGGACGGCGCCCGCCGGCACGTCGTCCTGGTGCGGGTGCGGCACGATGCTGGGGTTGAACAAAGCGGCGGCCTCGAACGAATATTCCTCGCTGAAATAGGCGCCGATGACGAGCCTGGTCTCGTCGTCCGCCCGGGTCGCGGCGGGCACGATCCTGGCGATCTCCTCATAGCGGCGGAGCAGGATCGTCGTGAGGTCGCGATGACGACGGCGCAGCGGCACGACCATCCGCTCGCGATCGGCGGCGAGCGCATCGGCGCTCATCGCCATCACCGCATCGACGATGCGTTCGGTGCGGGAGCCCTGGTCGGCGAAGGCCGCGGGATATTGCGGGTCGAACGGCCGGATCACGGTCCGGCTCGCATCGGGCGCGAGGTGGACCTTCGAATGCTTCATCAATGCCATGCGATCCTCGTCATCGTGGTCATCGTGTCGGGGCAATACGCACGAACGCGATTTTGGATCAGTCGCCGGTGCGATCGACCAGCGGCGCGAACCGCGCGACCTGTTTGCCGATCAGGCAAAGCTGTTCGATCACCGCCGGATCGGTGGCCCCGCCCTGATCGTCGAACTTGGTGACCTGCGTGTTGATCGCCGCCGCGAACGGCGTCGGCCAGCCGCGCAGCGCGTGGACGATCGAGCGCAGCGCCGCGATCGTGCTCCCCGTCGCCTGCCAGCCATAGGCCGTCGCGATCAGCCCGACCGGCATGTCGGCGAGATAGGGGCGGGCATCCTTCGCCGTCTCTTCGAGCAGGTCGAGCGCATTCTTGACCACGCCGGAAATGCTGCCGTGATAGCCGGGGCTGGCGATGATCAGCGCGGAGGCGCCGCGCACCGCCTCGACGAAATCCCGTTCGTGATGCGTCCGCGCGGTGCTGCGCGGGTCGTAGAGCGGCAACCGTGCCATGTCCTCGCCGCCGAACAGGCGCGTGCGGAACCCTTCACGGCCGGCCGCGTCCAGCGCGATCCGCAGGGCGCGCTCGGTCGACGATACCGCGCCGATCGTCCCGCCAATTCCCACTACCAGCGGTGCGTCGGCCATGTTCGTCGATTCCCCGCCGCGGCGTGCGGCCCGCCCGCGATAGCCGCCCGCGCGCTCATGCTCAACGAGGAGGCTGTGCGGCGCGCATCATTTAGGGTAATCATGCGTCCGCGTGGGCGACTTGCATCATCTGTGTTGCTTCAGTAATACGCCTATCGGCCAATCGGCCGTGTGGACCTTGCGATAATGCCTGACGACATTCTGGAAGCCGGCAAGCCCGACCCGCGTTGGGGCGCGCATATCGCCTATCCGGCCGAAGCCGAGCCGCCCAACCCGTTCGACGGCATTCCGACCCTGGATTATCCCGGCGGGGAGAAACCGCCGAGGAAGCGCCGCCGCTGGGGCCGCATCCTGGTCCGCGCGCTGGCGGCGTTCGTCATCCTGTTCGTGCTGCTGGTCGGCTGGCTGGCGGTGACCGCCCCCTTGTCCAAGTCGCTGCAGCCACCGACGCCGCCCTCGATCACGCTGCTGGCCAGCGACGGGTCGCCGATCGCCAAGCGCGGGGCGCTGGTCGGCAAGCCGGTCGACGCGTCGAAGCTGCCCAAATACGTGACGGGCGCGTTCATTTCGGTCGAGGACCGGCGCTTCTATTCGCACTGGGGCGTCGATCCGTGGGGGATGGGCCGCGCCTTGTTCCGCAACATCGGCGCGGGCGGCGTGCGCGAAGGGGCGAGCACGATCACGCAGCAACTGGCGAAGAACGCCTTCCTCGATTCTGACCGCACCTTTTTGCGCAAGGGCCGCGAAATCCTGATCTCGTTCTGGCTCGAAGCATGGCTGTCGAAGAACGAGATCCTGTCGCGCTATCTGTCGAACGTCTATTTCGGCGACAATGTCTATGGACTGACCGCGGCGGCCGAGCATTATTTCAACTGCGAGCCGGGCGAATTGACGATCAGCCAGGCGGCGATGCTGGCGGGGCTGGTCAAGGCGCCGTCCAAGCTCGCGCCGACCGGCAATCTGAAGGGCGCGCGCGACCGCGAAAAGGTCGTGCTGGCGACGATGGTCGATACCGGCGTGCTGACCAGGTTGCAGGCGGCCGGGATCAAGCCCGCGACGCCGCGCCCGCGGCCGGTGAAGTTGGTCCCCGACGGCACCTATTTCGCCGACTGGGTGCTGCCCGAGGCGCGCGATACCGCCGGCGACCTGAGCCAGGAAAGCACCGTCACGACGACGCTCGACCGCCGCTTGCAGAAGGCCGCAGAGCGCGCCGCCAGGCGCGCGGGCCTCAAACAGGCGCAGATCGCGATCGTCGCGATGCGCCCCGATGGCCGCGTCGTCGCGATGGTGGGCGGCAAGGATTATGCGACGAGTCCCTTCAACCGCGCGACGCAGGCGCGGCGCCAGCCGGGATCGGCGTTCAAGCTGTTCGTCTATCTGGCGGCGATGCGCGCCGGGCTGACCCCCGACGACATGATCGAGGACGAGCCGATCACTATTGCCGGATGGAGCCCGAAGAACAGCGATGGCCGCTACGAAGGCAAGATCACGTTGCGCCGCGCGTTCCAGAAATCGTCCAACGTCGCCGCCGCGCGGCTGATCCAGCAGGTCGGCGTCGATGCGGTGATCAAGGCGGCGCGCGACCTCGGCATTTCGACGCCGCTGCCGCACGAAGCGACGATCGCGCTCGGCACCGCGACGGGATCGCTGCTCGAACTGACCAGCGCGTTCGCGGCGGTGGCGGGCGATGGCTATCCGGTCGGCGCGCGCGGGATCGAGGCGACCAGCGACAAGGGCTGGTACGATCGGCTGGTCGGCACGCGCACCCCGCTGGGTGGCAAGGTGCGCGACGAGATGCTCGACCTGCTCTCCGCCTCGGCGACCAGCGGGACGGGGCGCGAGGCGGCTTTGTCGGTGCCGACCTATGGCAAGACCGGGACGACGCAGGATTCGCGCGACGCCCTGTTCGTCGGATTCGCGCGCGACCTGGTGGTGGGCGTGTGGGTCGGCAACGACGACAACAGCCCCAATGCCGGCCTGTCGGGCGGCGGCGTCCCGGCGCGGGTGTGGAAGGATTTCATGCAGCAGGCGCTGGGCATCGCCCCGCCGCCCCCGCCCCCACCCGCCGCCGAGCCCGATGACGGCAATACGACCGACGGCAATCTGACGATCGACCCCGGCATCGGGCCGGTCCCGGTCGAAGGCAGCATCGAGGGGCTGGGGATGAACCTGCAGGTGCGCAAAGACGGCACGATCAAGATCGCACCCGCGCCCGATCCCGGCGACCGCCCGCCACGGCCGCCGGACCACTAGGACGGATCGACCTTCAGAATTGAGCAGGTGGGTTGCAGTCTTATTCCCCGTCACCCCGGCCTTGTGCCGGGGTCCACTGTGCCTCAGCGCCTGGGCCTTTGAGCCTCTTGTCCCACGCCTGCCTCCCGGTGGACCCCGGCACAAGGCCGGGGTGACGGAGATTTCTGAATGTCGATCGGTCCTAAGCCTCCCCGTCCTTTTCAGGGAGAGGAATAAGCAGGGATGGCGATTTGGGGCTTTCCCTTGTGACGTGACTGGTGAAGGAAGCGGCCATGCGCTTCTTCTCCGACAATGCCGCCCCGGCCTGCCCGCAAGTGATCGAGGCGATCGCCGCCGCCAACACGCTCGACACCGCTTATGACGGCGATCGTTGGAGCCAGCAGCTCGACGGCCGCTTTTCCGACCTGTTCGGCACCGAGGTCCGCGTGCTGTGGACGCCATCGGGCACCTCGGCGAATTGCCTGGCGCTCGCGGCCTTGTGCCAGCCGCACGGCGCGGTGATCTGCCATCGCGACGCGCATATCCAGAACGACGAATGCGGCGCGCCGGGTTTCTACCTGCACGGCGCCAAACTGCTGTTGGCGGACGGGGCCGGGGCGAAGCTGACGCCCGATGCGGTCACCGCTATGCTCGCGGGCATCCGCGACGATGTCCATCAGGTGCAGGCGCACGCGCTGTCGATCACCAACGCCACCGAATACGGGCTGGTCTATACGCCTGACCAGGTCGCGGCGCTGGGCGAAGTCGCCAAGGCGCGCGGGCTCGGCTTCCACATGGACGGCGCGCGCTTCGCCAATGCGGTCGTGCATCTGGGCTGCGATGTCGCCGACCTGACGTGGCGCGCCGGGGTCGATGCGCTGAGCTTCGGCTTCGTCAAGAATGGCGGGATGAGCGCCGAGGCGCTGGTGTTCTTCAAGCCCGACCTGGCCGCGGCCAGCCTGTACCGGCGCAAGCAGGCCGGGCTGCTATTGTCCAAGGGCCGCTATCTCGCCGCCCAGATCCTCGCGATGCTCGATGGCGACGTCTGGCTGGCCAATGCCCGCGCCGCCAATGCCGGGGCGGCGATGCTGGCGCAGGCGGCGGGGGAGCGGCTGGTCTATCCGGTCGAGGCCAACGAAGTGTTCCTGCGCGTGACGCCTGAGGAGGCCGCGAGTCTCCGCGCGCTGGGGTTCGATTTCTACGACTGGGCGCCCGGCGAGGTGCGGCTGGTGACGTCGTGGGACCAGCAGGAAGCCGCGATCAAGCCGCTCGCCGACGCGATCGCCGCTCTGCCATAGGCTGGCCTTGTCATCCAACAAGCATAAGCGGGGTTGCCGGGCGGCCGTAGCGGCGTAGAGCGGCCTCGTGCTCCAGCCGCCGCCCGCCAAGCCGCAATCGACGCGGCTCGCCATCCTGATTCCGTTCGGGATCGTCACGCTGATCTGGGGATCGACCTGGCTGGTGATCCGCGACCAGCTGGGCGTGGTGCCGCCGAGCTGGTCGGTGTCGTACCGTTTCCTCGTCGCCGGCAGCGTGATGACGGGCTATGCGCTGTGGAAGCGCGAGAGCTGGCGGCTGGGCGCAAGCGGGCTGGTGTTCGCCGCGTTGCTCGGCCTCGCGCAATTCTGCCTCAACTTCAATTTCGTCTATCGCGCCGAACAGCATGTCACGTCGGGCCTGGTGTCGGTGGTGTTCGCGCTGCTGCTGATCCCCAATGCGGTGCTCGGGCGGATATTCCTCGGGCAACGGCTCGGGCGGCAATTGGTGATCGGCTCGACGATCGCGATGGCGGGGATCGTGCTGCTGTTCGTGCGGGAAGCGCGGGTCGATCCGCACGGCCCGTGGCAGGTGTTCGCCGGGATCGGCTTCACGCTGTGCGCCGTGATGTCGGCGTCGGTCGCCAACGTCATGCAGGCGACGCCGACCGCGGCGCGTTACCCGATGATCACGATGCTGGCCGTCGCGATGTTCGCCGGCGCGGGGCTGGACGCGCTGTTCGCGTTCGCGACGGTCGGGTCGCCGGTGGTCGAGATGCGCGCGGCCTATTGGGTCGGTACATTGTACCTCGGCATCTTCGCCTCGGCGCTTGCCTTCCCGCTCTATTTCGGCGTGCTTCGGACGATCGGCCCGGCCAAGGCGGCCTATTCGAGCGTGATCGTGCCGGTGATCGCGATGTGCCTGTCGACGGTCTTCGAAGGCTATCGCTGGTCGGGGCTGGCGGTGGCCGGCGCGGCGCTGGCGGCGGTGGGGCTGGTCGTTGCGCTCAGGGCGCGCAGGCCCGACCGGTAATCGGCGTAGACCGGCTGCCAGCGGAGTATACGCTTCGCCTTGCCGTTGGCGACGCGGCGATTCTCGGCGTGGAAGGCGCGGGCGGCGGGCGAGAGCGATTCGAGCGGCACGACCGGTGGCGGCTCGGCTCCGCATAATGCGCTGGCGAACGCGACCACCTCGTCCTGCGGGGCGGGCACATCGTCGGCGAGGTTATAAGCGCCGGACGGCGCGTCGAACCCGGCGATCACCCCGCGCGCGAGATCATCGACATGGATGCGGCTGAACACCTGGCCGGCCTGCGCGGTGCGGTGCGCAATACCCTCGCGCACGCGGTCCAGCGGCGATCGGCCGGGGCCATAGATGCCGGGCAGGCGGAACACCCGCGCGCCCATCGCGAGCCACGCCGCATCGGCGCGATTGCGCGGCGCGCGCCGACCCCTGATCGGCGCGCTTTCATCGACCCACGCCCCGCCGGTGTCGCCGTACACGCCGGTCGAGGAAAGGTAGCCGAGCCATGTGCCGCTATCGGCCAGCACCGCGCCGTACTGTGCGAGCACGGGGTCGGCCTCGCCCGGCGGCACCGACGACAGGATATGCGTCGCGGCGCCGATCGCGGCGGTCACGCCGTCGCGGTCGGCGAAGTCCAGCTTGCCGGCGCGACCCGTGGCGTCGATCCGCCACCCGTCGAGCCGGGCGACGACCGCGCTCGCCGCATAGCCCAGCCCGAAGATCAGCAAACGCCTGGCCATCAAGCTATCCGTGTTCCTGCGAAAGCAGGAACCCAGGGCCAATCACGAGCCGCTCTGCGAAGACACTCTGGGCTCCTGCTTTCGCAGGAGCACGCGAAGCCCCTCACTTCGCGCCATAGCCCCCGAAATACGTCCCGAAATAATCGCCCTTGTTCCAGCGCGGGCGCTCGTCGTTGTCGGCGATCTCGCGCGCGATCGTGTAGTTGACGGTGACGAACCGCACCCCTTGCTCCCAATCGAGCGGCAGGCCGATTTCGTCCGACGGCTGGTGGTAATGGTTCTTCATGAAATCCTCCCACGCCGCCTTGCCCGCGCCCTTATAGCCCGGCCACAGGAACACCGACGGAATGCCCTTCTGGACGAAGCGGAAATGGTCGGAGCGGACGAACAGCCCTTCGTCGGGCATCGGATCGGGCGCGAGTTCGACGCCCACGCTTTCCACCGCCTTCCGCACGATCGGCCCCAGGGTCGATCGCGGCGCGCCGAACACCACCATGTCCTCGAACTTGTAGGTGATCAGCGGCATGTCGAGGTTGACGTCGGCGACGATCGACTTGAGCGGCACGGTCGGGTTGTTGGCGAAATAATCGGACCCGACCAGCCCCTTCTCCTCCGCCGTCACCGCCAGGAACATGACGGTGCGGCGCGGCGGCTTGCCCGAGGCGGTGAAGCGCCTGGCTTCCTCGATCAGGCTGGCGATGCCGATCGCATTGTCCTCCGCGCCGTTGTTGATCGTGTCGCCCGATTTGTCGGGCCGGCCGACGCCGATATGATCGAGATGCGCCGACAGGATGACGACTTCGTCCTTCACCTTGGGGTCGGCGCCGGGGATGATGCCGATGACGTTCGACGACGGCATCGGCCGCATCGCCGTCTTGATCGCCACCGACAGCGTGCCGGACAGCGGGAACGACGTGAATTTGGCGTCGTCGCTGTCGGCGGCTTTCCTGACCTGGTCCCACGACATCCTCGCCCCGGCGAACAGTTTGGCCGCGCCCGCCATCGATATCGTGCCGAGCAGCGGGATGCCGTCATTCTTGCCGCTGCCGTCGGCGCGCGACCAGGTCACGCGCTCGCGGTCGTAGAAGCGCATCGACGCCGCGAACGGCATCATGCCGCGCCCGGCGCGCGGGCTTTCGATCTGGATCGCGCCGATCGCGCCGTGCTGCGCGGCGATCGCGGCCTTGGTCCCCGCGCTGGAGAAATAAGCGCGTTCCTCGCCGTCATAGCCCTTGGGCGCGCCGCCGATATAGGCGACGATCTTTCCCTTCACGTCGACGCCCTTGTAATCGTCGCGCCGGTAATCGGGCGCGACGATGCCGTAACCGACGAACACGATCGGCGCGTTGAGGCTGGTCTCGGCCCTGGCTGCGTTGGGCGCGGGAAGGAAGTCCTCGCCGAAGGCCAAGGTCTGCGGCTGGCCCTTGGCCGGCGTCCAGACGAAATTGCCCTTATCGGCCAGCTTGTAGCCGACCAGCGGCACGCGCTGGAGGTAGCCGCCGTCGTCGCCGCCCGGCCGCAAGCCCGCCGCATAGAATTGCGCGGCGACGTACTGCGCGGCGATGTCGAATTCGGGGCTGCCCGCCTCGCGCCCGCGCATCGCGTCGGACGCCAGGAACATGACATGCGCCTTCATCGCCGCCTGATCGGCGGGCAGTGGTGCCATGACGCGGGCATTGACCGATGCGCCGCTTTCCTTCTGCGGCGCGGCGGGCTTGTCGGTTGGCGCGCTGGTCTGGGCGATCGCGGCGCCGGCGATGAGCGTCAGTGCGGTGGCGCCGATCAGTCTGAACATGGCTTTCCTCTTGGCTGTCCTTGGGCGGCGGCGTAGCACGGTGCGGAACCTTGGCAACACTGTATTGTATTGTTGGCACAGTTGGATGCCACGACACTGGAAACCGCATGATCGACGCCCAATCCGCTCTCGCTGTCCCCGCCGTCGTCCGGCGCGAGGATTACCGGCCGCCGGATTGGCTCGTGCCCGACATCGTGCTCGATTTCGATCTCGATCCGGCGGCGACGCGCGTGACGGCGGTGCTGGATGTGACGCGGTCGAGCGCGCACGACCGGCCGTTGCGGCTCGACGGCGACGGCCAGGTGCCGGCGCGCGTGCTGGTCGACGGCGCGCCGCACAATGACTGGCGGATGGACGGCGACACGCTGGTGATCGACCTGCCCGGCAGCGCGCACCGTATCGAGACCGAGGTCGCGATCCACCCCGACCGCAACACGCAGCTGATGGGACTGTACGCGTCGGGCGGCAACCTCTGCACGCAATGCGAGGCGCAAGGGTTTCGCCGCATCACCTTCTTCCCCGACCGGCCCGACGTGCTGGCGCGCTATGCGGTGAAGATGACCGCCGACAAGCAGCGCTTTCCGGTGCTGTTGGCCAACGGCGACCCGATCGCGTCGGGCGACCTCGGCGACGGCCGGCATTGGGCCGAATGGCGCGATCCGTTCCCCAAGCCGAGCTACCTGTTCGCGCTGGTCGCCGGCGACCTGTCCGCCAATCGCGCGACCTTCACGACCATGTCGGGCCGCACGGTGCAGCTCGGCATCTGGGTCCGCGCCGCCGACCTGCCCAGGACCGAACATGCCTTGGCCGCGCTCCAGACCGCGATGGCGTGGGACGAGCGGGTCTATGGCCGCGAATATGATCTGGACGTGTTCAACATCGTCGCGGTCGACGATTTCAACTTCGGGGCGATGGAGAATAAGGGGCTGAACATCTTCAACAGCCGCTACATCCTCGCCGACCCCGACACCGCGACCGACGCGGATTACGACGCGATCGCGGCGGTGGTCGCGCACGAATATTTCCATAATTGGTCGGGCAACCGCGTGACCTGCCGCGACTGGTTCCAGCTGAGCCTCAAGGAAGGCTTCACCGTGTTCCGCGACCAGAGCTTCTCGGCCGATCAGGGATCGGCGGCGGTCAAAAGGATCGAGGATGTCCGCACGCTCCGCGCCGCGCAGTTCCCGGAGGATGCCGGCCCGCTGGCGCATCCGATCCGGCCCGATTCCTATATGGAGATCAGCAACTTCTACACCGCGACGATCTATAACAAAGGCGCCGAGGTGATCCGGATGATGGCGACCATCCTGGGGCCGGAAGGGTTCCGGGCTGGCACCGATTTCTATTTCGACCGCTATGACGGGACGGCGGCAACCTGCGACGATTTCGTCCGCTGCATGGAATTCGGCGGCGGGGTCGACCTGACGCAATTCCGCCGCTGGTACGGCCAGGCCGGCACGCCGCGCGTGTCGGCGGCGATCGACCACGACGCCGGGTCGGGCCGCGCGACCTTGCGCCTTGCCCAGCATACGCCGGCGACGCCGGGCCAGCCCGACAAGGAGCCGTTCGTCCTGCCGCTCAAGCTCAAGCTGTTCGGCGGCGAATCCGGGGCGGCGTTGGGCGACGAGCAGTTGTACATGCTCGACCGGCCGACGGCGGAGATCACGTTCGAGGGCGTCACCGAGCGCCCGGTGCTGTCGATCAACCGCGGCTTTTCGGCGCCGGTCATCGTCGAAAGCGACCGCTCGGCGGCGGACCTCAAATTCCTCTCCGCGCGCGACGACGATCCCTTCGCGCGATACGAGGCGATGCAGCAATTGATGCTCGACACGCTGGTGGGGTCGGTGCGGCTGGGCCGCGCGGATCACCAGCCGGTGATCGAGGCGGTGCGGCGCACGCTGGAGGACGCCGCGCTCGACCGCGCGTTCGTCGCGGAGGCGGTGTTGCTGCCGTCGGACAGCTTCATCGGCGATCAGCTTGAGACGGTCGATCCCGAAGCGGTGTTCCGCGCGCGCGAGGCGCTGCGCCGCGACCTGGGCAAGGGCCTCGCCGACCTGTGGCGGTCGGCCTATGCCGATGCCAGCCGGGCCGGCGCCTTCGTCTATTCCCCCTCCGCCAAGGCCGCGCGCCGCATGCGCAATGTCGCGCTCGGCTATATCGCCGCGAGCGGGGCGGAGGACGCCGCCGACATCGCCTTCGCGCAGTTCGAGGCGGCCGACAACATGACCGACCGCCAGGGTGCGCTGGCCACGTTGGTCAATGGCCAGAATGACCGGATATGGCCGGACAAGCGCATCGCCGCGCTCGACATCTTCTACAATCGCTATTCGAACGACGCGCTGGTGCTCGACAAATGGTTCCAGACCCAGGCGCTGTCGTCGCGCGACGACACGCCGACAATGGTCGCGGAACTGGCGCGGCATCCCGATTTCAGCCTGGCCAACCCCAACCGCGCGCGGTCGCTGATCGGCGCGTTCGGGGTCAACCAGCGGGCGTTCCATATGACGGGTGGGGCGGGATATCGCTTCCTGGCGGATCATTTGATCGCGCTCGACAAGCTCAATCCCCAGACCGCCGCCAAGCTGCTGCCGCCGCTCGGCCGGTGGCGCCGGTTCGATCCGGCGCGCGCGACGCTGATGAAGGCGGAACTCGAACGTATCCTGGCGGCGCCGGGCCTGTCGAAGGATCTGTTCGAACAGGCGTCGAAGAGCCTGCAGCGCTGAATCTGGCGACCAAGCTATTGGCCTGGGGCAATAAATTTTAACGCGAACCAGGAAATCCTTACGAAGCGGTAAGGTTTTGCGGTCCACTTCGTCATCAGACAAAAGGGGGCGGTTCCGGCATGGCTTTGACGGCGCAACTGTATCGCGATGACCGGGGTTCGGAACGTTTCAGCGTGGCGTTCGATGCCACGCTGCGTGATCCTTCCCATTTGCCCGTCGATGTCGTTGTCGAGGATTTGTCTGTCGGCGGCTTTCGCATGCAGACCAGGGCCGAACTTGCCGAGGGGGTCGAGATCGGCCTCGGTCTGGCCGGGATCGGCATGCATCGCGCACGCGTCGTTTGGCGCGATGCCGGCACGTATGGCTGCGAGTTCGTCACGCCGCTGACCAGCGCCGATGTTGGCGTTGCGCTCGGCGCCCCCTCATCCGCGCCGGTCGTGCTGCCGAGGCTCGGGCCTTGGGGGCCGGTGCAGGTCGATACCGATCCGGATGAACGTGTCGTCAGGAAATTGCCGCGCCCCGTCCGGCTGCTCGTGATCATCGTCGGCGCGATCGCGTGCTGGATAATGGTCCTGGGGATCGGCGTGGTGATTCGCCGTGCACTCGCCCTCTGAGGCCGGCCGGAAAGGGCGTCAGAACAATCGCCCGCCGTTCGGCACCGGCTCGCTCGGCCCGATCAGCACGACCTTGCCGTCGGCGTCGGGAAAGCCGAGCGTCAGCACTTCCGACACGAACGGGCCGATCTGGCGCGGCGGGAAGTTGACGACGCCGGCGATCTGGCGGCCGACCAGTTCGTCCAGCGTGTAATGCTCGGTGATCTGCACCGACGATTTCCTGACGCCGATCGCCGGGCCGAAATCGATCCTGAGCTTGAACGCGGGTTTGCGCGCCTCCGGGAAAGCCTCGGCCGCGACGATCGTGCCGATGCGGATGTCGACCTTCAGCCAATCGTCGAACGCGATCACCGGTTCGGCCGGCGCGCCCTTGTCGTGCGTGACGTGCATCAGAAATTGACGTCGTCATAATGGGGGGCGGGCGGAATCCCTTCCATCCGCTCACTCAGCAAAGGGCGGAAACTGGGCCGCGACTTCATCCCCGAATACCAGCGCGCGGTTTCCTCATGGCTCTTCCAGTCGATGCCGCCGAGATAATCCGCCACCGAAATCTGCGCCGCCGCCGCCAGGTCGGCGAGGCTGAGCGTCGATCCCGCCATCCAATTGTGCCGCCCCAGCAGATAATCGGTATAATCGAGATACTCGACCGCCGATTTCATCGCCTCGCGCAAAATCCTGGCGTCGGGGCCCTGCTTGGTGACGACGCGCTTGACCATCCGCTCGCCGAGCAGCTTCTCGGTCACATCGCGGTAGAAGAAGGTGTCGAACCAGGTCGACAGCCGCCGGATTTCCGCGCGCTGCGCCGCGGTGCCGTTGATCATCTGCGCCTTGTCGACCGTCTCGTCGAAATATTCGCAGATCACCAGCGAATCGATCAGCCGGACGTCGCGTTCGGGATCGGCGATGACGGGGGTCTGCCCCGCCGGGTTCATGTCGATGAACTCGTCGCGCCGCTCCCACGGATTCTCGCGCACCAGGGTATAGCCGACCCCCTTCTCGCCCAGCAGCAGCCGGACCTTGCGCGAGAACGGACAAAGCGGGAATTGATAGAGCTGCCACATGCCGTCACCCTAGCCAGCGCCAGGGTGCGGCGGCAAGCGGGTCAGCGGCGATAGGAGTCGATAATCCGCTCGATCCGCGCGGCGGTGGCGTCGATCGAGTTGGTCATCGCGTCGGCGTCGTTCGCGGCTTTGCCGGCGACCGCGACGGCGCCGAACGTGCCGACGCGCAGCTTGTTGCGGAACGCGGGGTCGCGGCGGGCGGCGGCGGAGCCGATCGTGTCGCTGGGCCGAATGCCCGAATCGGGCGCGAGATCGGCCATCGGGCCGACCCGCGTGTCGAGCACCGCGCTCGTCAGCTGGTCGAGCAGCACCGCGACGGCGACCTGCGTGCGCGGATCGCTCAGCGCGCGCATGGTCGAACGCGCATCGTCGCGCGGCGGCGGGGCGTCGTAACGGTCGCGGGCAAGGGCGGGAGTCGCGATCGTCGCCGCGACGAGGAACAGGGCAATCTTACGCATGACACATATCCGATCAGCCATCGGGAATATCCCGATATAGCAGATCGGCCCGCCGGTTTGAAGCGCCTACTCGGCCGCGACCAGCACCGCGCCGTCGTCGAGCGGGTGCGACAGGCGGTCGAGCATTTCCCTGGGCACGATCTGCCAGAACGCGCCCAGCGACCGGTCCCAATCGTCCAGCAGCGACTGCGACCAGGCGCTGTCGGTCGCGGCGGCATGCGCGCGGACCAGGTTCTTGAGCACCGCTTCCCAATGCGCCGACGACAGCCGCTGCCACACGATCGATTCACCATTGGCGCGGCGTTCGAAACTCCCGGCCGCGTCATAGACGAACGCCATCCCGCCGGTCATGCCCGCGCCGAAATTGGCGCCGACCGGGCCCAGCACGACCGCGATGCCGTTGGTCATATACTCGCAGCCGTTCGCGCCGCAGCCTTCGACCACCACCGTCGCGCCCGAATTGCGCACCGCGAACCGCTCGCCGGCCTGCCCCGCCGCGAACAGATGGCCCGAGGTCGCGCCATAGAGCACGGTGTTGCCGATGATCGTGTTCTCCTGACTGGCCAGCGGCGACGACACCACCGGCCGCACGATGATCGTGCCGCCCGACAGGCCCTTGCCGACATAATCGTTGGCGTCGCCGAACACTTCGAGCGTCACGCCCTTGCACAGGAACGCGCCGAGGCTCTGCCCCGCCGATCCGCGCAGCCGGACATGGACGTGGCCGTCCGCGAGCTTGGCCATGCCGAACCGCCGCGTGATCTCCGACGACAATCGCGTGCCGACCGCGCGATGCGTGTTCCGGACGGAATAGGTCAGCTGCATCTTCTCGCCGCGCGAGAAGACGTGCGCCGCGTCCTTGATCATCTGCGCGTCGAGGCTGTCGGGCACCTCGTTGCGCCAGGCGTCGAGGCTGAAGCGGCGTTGGTCGTCGTCGGCGTCGACCTTGGCGAGGATCGGGTTGAGGTCGAGATCGTCGAGATGCTCCGCGCCCCGGCTGACCTGGCGGAGCAATTCGGTGCGGCCGACCACCTCGTCGAGGCTGCGGAAGCCGAGCCGGGCGAGGATGTCGCGCACTTCCTCGGCGATGAAGGTCATCAGGTTGATGACCTTTTCGGGGGTGCCGGTGAACTTGTCGCGCAAGGCCGAATCCTGCGTGCAGACGCCGACCGGGCAGGTGTTCGAATGGCATTGCCGCACCATGATGCAGCCCATCGCGACCAGCGACAGCGTGCCGATGCCGAATTCCTCCGCGCCGAGGATCGCGGCGATCACGATGTCGCGCCCGGTCTTGAGCCCGCCATCGGTGCGCAGCTTCACGCGGCCGCGCAAGCCGTTGAGCGTCAGCGTCTGGTTGACCTCCGACAGACCCATTTCCCACGGCGTGCCGGCATATTTGATGCTGGTCTGGGGCGACGCGCCGGTGCCGCCATTGTGGCCGGCGACCAGGATCACGTCGGCATGCGCCTTGGCCACGCCCGCCGCGACCGTGCCGATCCCCGCCGAACTGACCAGCTTGACGCAGACACGTGCGACCGGGTTGATCTGCTTCAAGTCGTAGATGAGCTGCGCCAGGTCCTCGATCGAATAGATATCGTGGTGCGGCGGCGGCGAGATCAGCGTCACGCCCGGTGTCGCGTGGCGCAATCTGGCGATGAACTCGGTGACCTTGAAGCCGGGCAATTGCCCGCCCTCGCCGGGCTTGGCCCCTTGCGCGACCTTGATCTCGATCTCGTCACAGGCGTTGAGGTACTCGGCGGTGACGCCGAACCGCCCCGATGCGATCTGCTTGACGCCCGAATTCGCGTTGTCGCCGTTTTCGTAAGGGCTGTAGCGGACCTTGTCCTCGCCACCCTCGCCCGACACCGCCCTGGCGCCGATCCGGTTCATCGCGATCGCCAGCGTCTCGTGCGCTTCGGGGCTGAGCGCGCCCAGCGACATGCCCGGCGTCACGAACCGCTTGCGGATTTCGGTGATCGCCTCGACCTGCTCTACGGGCAAGCCCTCGTCGGGGAAGTTGAACTGAAGCAAATCGCGCAGGTAGACTGGCGGCAGGTCGGCCACCCCGCGCGAGAATTTCTGGTAGGTCGAATAGGAGTCGGTCGCGACCGCCGTCTGCAACAGGTGCATGAGCTGCGCCGAATAAGCGTGCGTCTCGCCGGTGTGGCGCTGGCGATAGAAGCCGCCGATCGGCAGCGTCGCGACGGCGGGGTCGAACGCCTGATCGTGCCGCAGCGTGGCGTTGAGATGGAGCGACGCATAGCCCTCGCCCGAAATCTTCGCGGGCATGCCGGGGAACAGGTCGTTGACCAGGCTGCGCGACAGGCCGACCGCCTCGAAATTATAGCCGCCGCGATAGGAGGAGATCACCGCGATCCCCATCTTCGACATGATCTTGAGCAGCCCCTCGTCGACCGCCTTGCGGTGGTTGGCGAGGCACCTGGCGAGGCTCATGTCCCCGAACAGGCCGCGCGCATGGCGGTCGGCGATCGCGGCTTCGGCCAGATAGGCATAGACGGTGGTCGCGCCGACGCCGATCAGCACGGCGTAATAATGCGTGTCGAGGCATTCGGCGGTCTCGACATTGATCGAGCAATAGGACCGCAGCCCCCGGCGCACGAGGTGCGTGTGCACCGCCGCCGCCGCCAGCACGCCCGCGATCCCGACCTTGTCCTCGCCGATGTCGCGGTCCGACAGGAACAGTTCGGACTTGCCCTCGCGCACCGCCTGTTCGGCCTGGTTGCGGATGCGCTGGATCGCGGCGCGCAACGTTTCCGGGTCGCCCCCCGACGCGAAGGTGCAGTCGATCTCCGCCGCCGCGCTGCCGAAATGCGCCTTGAGCCGCGCCCAGCCGGCGCCGTCGAGCACCGGGCTTTCCAGCACCAGCACGCCGTCCTGCGCCTGTCCGGTATCGAGGATGTTGGCGAGGTTGGAGAAGCGCGTCTTGAGCGACATGACGTGCCGCTCGCGCAAGCTGTCGATCGGCGGGTTGGTGACCTGGCTGAAATTCTGGCGGAAGAACTGGCTGATGAGGCGCGGCTTGTCGCTGATCACCGCGAGCGGCGTGTCGTCGCCCATCGATCCGATCGCTTCCTTGGCGGTCTCGACCATCGGCGACAGGATCAGTTCCATGTCCTCGATCGTCTGGCCGGCGGCGACCTGGCGGCGCATCAGTTCGGCGCGGTCGAAGCGGGTGACGTGATCGCCTTCCGGCGTGGCGATGTCGTCGATCATCAGGAACTTGCCGATCATCGCGGCATAGTCGTGCTCGCCGGCGATGCGGTCCTTGACCTCGCGGTCGTGGAACAATGTCCCTTGCTCCAGGTCGACCGCGATCATCTGGCCGGGGCCGAGCCGGCCCTTTTCGACCACCATCGTTTCCGGCACGACGACCATGCCGCTTTCCGACCCGACGATCAGCAGCCCGTCCGAGGTGTGAGTGTAGCGCAACGGGCGCAGCGCATTGCGGTCCATCCCCGCCACCGCCCAGCGGCCGTCGGTCATCGCCAGCGCGGCGGGACCGTCCCACGGTTCCATCACGCTGCCGAGATATTTGAACATGTCGAGATGCGCCTTGGGCATCTCGCCCCCAATACCTTCTGGGCCGCCCCATGCTTCGGGCACGAGCATCAATTTGGCGGTCGGCGCGTCGCGGCCGGAGCGGCAGATCGCCTCGAACACCGCGTCGAGCGCGGCGGTGTCGGACGCGCCCGCCGGGATCACCGGCTTGATGTCCTCCGAATGCTCGCCGAACGCGGTCGCCGCCATCTTGATCTCGTGGCTGAGCATCCAGTTCTTGTTGCCGCGGATCGTGTTGATCTCGCCATTGTGCGCGAGGCAGCGGAACGGCTGCGCCAGCCACCATTGCGGGAAGGTGTTGGTCGAATAACGCTGGTGGAAGATCGCGACGCGGCTCTCGAACCGCGGGTCCTTGAGGTCGGGGTAGAAGACCGACAAAGATTCCGCGAGGAACAGCCCCTTATAGACGATCGACCGGCACGACAGCGAGCAGATGTAGAATCCGCTGATCTGCGCCGCGATGACGCGCTTTTCGATCCGGCGGCGGACCAGGTACAGGTCCTTCTCGAACTCCTCGGCGGATTGCGTACCAGACGCTTGTTCGCTTGCGCCGCGACGCGGCGCGGGGGGCCCCGCGATCATGATCTGCTCGATCTCGGGCCGCGTTTCCTGCGCCTTGCGGCCGATCACCGACACGTCGACCGGCACCTGGCGCCAGCCATAGATCGTATAGCCGGCCTCGATGATCGCGCTTTCGACGATCGTCCGGCACGCTTCCTGCGCGCCGAGATCGGTGCGCGGCAGGAAGATCATGCCGACCGCGAGGCGATTGTCGGCGACCCTGTGCCCCGACGCCTGGATCGCCTCGTCGAAGAACTTCATCGGCAGGTCGATGTGCAGCCCCGCGCCGTCGCCGGTCTTGCCGTCCGCATCGACCGCGCCGCGATGCCACACCGCCTTCAGCGCATCGATCGCCGACTGCACGACGCGGCGCGACGGCTGCCCATCGGTCGCGGCGACGAGGCCGACGCCGCAGGCATCGGATTCGAATTCGGGGCGATACATCCCCTCGGCGGCGAGGCGGGCGCGTTGATCGGTCATATCGTGCTCTTCGGGTCGCGTAGCTTGCTCTCATCGACGCCCAGCGCCTTGGCGAGCTTGTCCTTCTCGGCGGGCGTGAGGTTTTCCAGCTTGCGGGCAGGCGGCAAGGCGGCGGTCGCCTTCTTCGCCGCCTCGATGAATTGCGGCATCTGCGCCATCATCTTCGGCATCATGGACTGCATCTCGGCCGTCATCGCCGGGTCCGTGGCGATCGTCATATATTGGCTGGCGAACTTGCCGCCCGACGGCGTGCCGAAGAAGCGGTCGAGATCGGTCAGCTCGGCCAGCGTGAAATGGTTGGCATAAGCGCGCGCCATCGCCTCGCGCAGTTCCGGTTCGAGCGTGGTGAAGAAATCGCCCATCGCGCCGAACATCGCCTGCATTTCGAGCTTCGCCCGTTCCTGCCAGTGCGGATCGTAGATCGCCATGACCTCGTCGATATGGACCTTGTCGAGCGCGGCCGCCTCCTTGGGGTCGAGGCCGCCCATCTCCGCGATCTGGCGGAGCGGCAGCGCTTTCAGGTTTTCGCCCATGCTGCCCATGACGGAGCCCATCATCGGACCCAGGATCTGCTTGTAGACGCCGGGCGGCACGAGGTGCGCGACGACCAGCCGCGCTTCGGCGAGCGTCGCCGGATCGGCGGGCGCGGCGGCGGGCACGGCCGGAGCCGGGGCGGTCTGCGCCGTCGCTGGAGACGCCACGAGCAATGCGGCGATGGCGATGAAAGGTGCCTTGATCATGATGAGCCTCCCGTGCGGGACACGGCGCCCCGTCATGCCGCCACCTTCGCCGCTCGTGCCCTGGCGCGCAAATATTTGTCGATGTTCGCCGCGACGTCCCGCCCGTCGCGCACCGCCCACACCACCAGGCTCGCGCCGCGGACGATGTCGCCGGCGGCGAACACGCCGTCGAGGCTGGTCATCAGGCTGGCATTGTCGACCAGCACCGTCCCCCAGCGCGTCACGCCGAGCTGGGGCGCGTCGAACAGTTTGGGCAGATCCTCGGCATCGAAGCCGAGCGCCTTGATGACCATGTCGGCGTCGCGCACCTCGGCGGGGGCGCCGTCGGGTTCGGGCGCGCGGCGGCCGCTGGCGTCGGGCGCGCCAAGCCGCATCCGGCCGATCAGGACGTTTTCGACCTCGCTCTTGCCGCCGAACGCCTGCGGGGCGGACAGCCAGACGAACTCGACGCCTTCCTCCTCGGCATGGCCGACCTCGCGCTGCGATCCCGGCATGTTGTCGCGGTCGCGGCGATAGAGGCAGGCGACCGATTTCGCGCCCTGGCGGACGGCGGTGCGCACGCAGTCCATCGCGGTGTCGCCGCCGCCGACCACGACGACGTTCTTGGCCCTGGCATCGAGCGCGCCGCTGTCGAAATCGGGCACGGCGTCGCCGAACCCTTTCCTGTTCGACGCGGTCAGATAGTCGAGCGCCTCGATCACGCCGCTTTGGTCGGAACCCGGCGCGGACAGGCCGCGTGCCTTGTAGACGCCGGTCGCGATCAGCAGCGCGTCGTGGCGGCCGCGCAATTCCTCCAGGCTGGCGTCGCGCCCGACCTCGAAGCCCTCGTGGAACACGATGCCGCCCGCCTTGAGCCGGTCGACCCGGCGCATCACGACCGGCTTTTCGAGCTTGAAGCCGGGAATGCCATAGGTCAGCAACCCGCCGGCGCGGTCGTGGCGGTCGTAGACGTGCACGTCATAGCCCGCGACGCGGAGCAATTCGGCGGCGGTGAGGCCGGCCGGCCCGGCGCCGACGATGCAGACCGATTGCCCGCGCGAGCGCCCCGCCACCAGCGGCTCGACCCAGCCTTCTTCCCAGGCGGTATCGGTGATGAATTTCTCGACCGACCCGATCGTCACCGCGCCGTGGCCGGAAAATTCGATGACGCAATTGCCCTCGCACAGCCGGTCCTGCGGGCAGATCCGGCCGCAGATTTCGGGCATGGTCGAGGTGGCGTTCGACAGCTCATAGGCTTCGCGCAGCCGCCCCTCGGCGGTCAGGCGCAGCCAGTCGGGGATGTGGTTGTGCAACGGGCAATGCACCGTGCAATAGGGCACGCCGCATTGCGAGCAGCGCGCCGATTGTTCCTCGGCGGTCGGCACGGCGTAACGGTCGGCGATTTCGCGGAAGTCGTCGGCGCGCGCCTCGGCGGCCCGCTTGGCCGGATAGGCCTGCGCCACGGTCACGAACTTGAGCATATCGCCAGCCATCGCCGTTCCTTTCGCAACGGCCGGTATCGCGTTGTCAGGCCCGCGTCACGCGAAATCAGCCATATAGGACAATATGACTGTCTATATTTCTAACGATTTCCTGCCACGACGCGCTGCTAGCGTTGAAACTTTCTAATTTTAGTACCGTATCGGACTCACTTTAGCAGAAGCACGAGTGCGAGCGCGCCAACGGCGATTCGGTACCAGCCGAACGGGCTGAACCCGGTGCGCCCGACCAGTCCGACGAACCACCGCACCACGACGAGCGCGACGAGGAAGGCGACGACGAAGCCGATCGCGATCAATCCCATGCCCACCGTGTTGCTTGCGGCCAGTTCGTGCCGCTTGCTGACCAGTTCCAGCACGGTCGCGCCGAGCATCGTCGGGATGGCCAGGAAGAAGCTGAACTCGGCCGCCGTGCGCCGCTCGACCCCCAGGCTCAGCGCGCCGAGGATCGTCGCGCCCGACCGGCTGACCCCCGGGATCATCGCCAGGCACTGGATCAGCCCGATCCCGATCACCTTGGGCAGCGGAATGTCGGCGACGCCCCGGATGTTGCCTTCCCTGACCCAGCGCTCGATGCCCAGGATCGCGACACCGCCGACGATCAGCGCGACCGCGACCGTGACGGGCGATCCCAGCAACGCCTCGATCTGCTTGTGGAGCAGCACGCCGAGTACCGCCGCGGGGATGAACGCGACCAGCAGGTTGCGGACGAAACGGATCGAAGTCGGATCGAACTTGAGCAGCCCCATGCCCACCGCCCAGAACGTCCGCCAGTACAGCACGACGATCGCCAGGATCGCGCCCAACTGAATGACGATGTTGAACAACGCCCAATAGGCCGGATCGTATTTGAGCAGCGCGCTCGCCAGGATCAAATGGCCGGTCGACGACACCGGCAGGAATTCGGTCACGCCCTCGACGATGCCGAGGATGATGGCGGCGATGATGTCGGACACGGTCAGTCCTTGGCTAGGGCAGGAAATCAGGCGGCGGCGCGAACGCCGAAGCGGCCCGCCTTGCGATAGCGCACCAGCCAGCCCGGCGCGACCGCCTCCATCGGCGTCGGCACGATGCCGAGCGCGGACAGGCCGGGCACGGCGCCGGTCGCGACATTGTCGGTCTGGAGCATCTTCCACTGGTCGCGCTTGATCGGCGCGCCGGGCAGGAAGCCGATCATCGACAGCGCATTGCCGGCGATATCGGGCAGTTCGATCACCGCCGGCGATCGTCCGACCGACGCCGCCAGCCAGCCGATCAACTCGGCCATGCCGATTACTTCGGGCCCCGCCAGCTCATAGGTCTTGCCGGCATGCGCACCAGGATCGGCCAGCACGCGCGTCACCGCCTTGGCGACGTCGACGACATGGACCGGCTGGAACCGTGCCCTGGGCTTGAGCACGGGGACGACCGGCATCGCGGCGACCATCGCGGCGAAGCGGTTGATGAACTTGTCTTCCGGCCCGAACACCACGGAGGGGCGCAGGATCACGGCGTCCGGGAACGCGGCGCGCACCGCCGATTCGCCGGCGCCCTTGGTCGCGTAATATTTCGAATCCGACTCAGGGTCGGCGCCGATCGTCGAGATGTCGACGAACGCTGCCACGCCGGCGGCCTTCGCCGCTTCGGCGGCGGCGCGCAGGCCGTCCTGCTGAATGCCCTTGAAGTCCGGTCCCCAGGTGCCGACCAGATAGACGACCGCGTCCGACCCCGCGACCGCGCGCGCGACCGTGTCCGGCTTGGTCACGTCGCATGCCGCGAACTGCGTCTGGCCGAGTCCGCCCAGCGGTTTCAGGAACCAGGCGCGGCGCGGGTCGCGTTCGGCGATGCGAACGCGCGCGCCGGCGGCGAGCAATTCCTGTGCGATATAGCGGCCGAGAAATCCGCCACCGCCGATCAGCGTTACGACCTTGTCCTTCACGCGCGCCTCTTGACTCAAATCCGCCGTCCTCCATGCCGCGTCGCGCTTCCGCCGACAAGCCGCTGCGGCGCGGTTGACAACATGCCGCCCCGCCCATAGAGCCGCCCGCCTACCCCGTGCCCGGATGGCGGAATTGGTAGACGCACCAGCTTCAGGTGCTGGCGCTCGCAAGGGCGTGGAGGTTCGAGTCCTCTTCCGGGCACCATTTCGGACTCATCAGAGTCCGAACACGCTAAACCCCTAAAAACCCGAAAGGGAAGAGCGGGTTTTGCGGTTCTAAACCCCTCGCCACGCTTGTAGCTCAGATGGCCCTCAAACGCCAATTTCAAGAGGGCGTGTTTGTCTTCTAACTTATTAGAATTCCAGAGCTTTATCGGATTCGTCAGAAAGTCCATCGCGGTTCTAAAGGTGTCATCGTAATCGGGCAGCGCAGAGCCGCATTTAGCGACACGCTCGGCGATATCCGCCTTTTCGATTTCCAGCTTGCGAACATGGTCCTCATAGGCGTTTACGAGCGTCGGCGAGTCCGCCGTGTTCAAGATGCGGTCCACCAACTGCGTAATCTGGCGCTCGACCTGCTTTGCTTCGGCTTTCAGCGAGTCTCGCTGTGAATCGGCAAGCGCGGCCTTCTCATTGTAAAGGTCACGGAAGCGAGCCTCTGCCAAGGAATAGAGTTCAGGCGAAGGCGACAGCCGCGTAACGATGCCCTCGAATTCGGTTTCCATCATATCACGGCGGATTGACTTCCCGTAGGAGGCGCAGCCCTTGGTCTGACATAGCATGTAGGGATGATAGGCCGCCCGGCCCTTGGACCAGCAGGCCGTATAGGGCCGCTCACAATCCGAACAGAACACGAAGGTTCTAAGCGGGAAATCTTCATTGATGTTCGTCCGGGCTGGCGCTTTGGAATTCGCAGCCATTCGCTCCTGCACGGTCCTAAAGGTCTTGAGGCTGATTATCGGCTCGTGGTTGCCGCGCTTCATGTGAATGTTTTTGTCAGGTGCATGGAGATAGCCCGCATAAAGCGGGCGGTTCAGCACATCGATGACGCGTTGAATGGTCAGTGTCTTCCGACGCTTTTGCGGCCAGCGCGGATCATTCCGAAGGAAGCGGACAATTTCAGCGGGGCCAGCAAAGCGCCCGCTGGCATAGCCTTCGAATATTTCCCGGATTGCAGACGCTATAGGCTCATCGTGGACAAGAACCTTGCCCCGTTCGGAGGCCACCATTTTGAAGCCGATACAGGAGCGGTATCCCCAATAGCCGTTAAGGAAGCGGCCCCGCGTCCGGTTTCTGGTTGTCTCGCCGATCTGGCGGCGCTGTTCGGCTGCAAACAGTGCCTCCATTATTTCGAAAGGGTCTTCCTCGGGATCATCGGCATAATCCCGGCTCGGCGATACCAGCTTACCGCCAACCGCCTTGAGCGCGGCTCTCAATTGAAGGTGAGTCGAAACGTGACGCGCGAAACGTGAAATCTGGTCAATAATTACGATGTGCGGCGTTTTGGGGTTCTGGCGAAGAAATTCCAAAAGTTCGTCCATGCCGGGCCGTGAGGCATGCTTCCCCGAGATGTCATCCCGGATGACGCGGACGACTTCATAGCCGCGCATGGCGGCGAATTCGGAGCAGCGCGCAATCTGGCTGTCTTGGCCGTCGCCGAGCTTCTTTTGCTTCCTGTCCGAAACCCTCACATAGATGATAGCTTTCTCGCCAGCCATTTTCGCCTCTTGTTTTATGCTTCTTCCGATGAATTGCCAATTGAATCGAAGTTAGCACGACGTGAATCGCGTTGTGAATCTAAATCTTTGTACGAATTTCTTGCGAGTTGTACAGCGCAATTTCCAAATTCTTTGTCCAGAATGGCCCGCATTACGCAGTCGATACTGTAGATCGCATCGTATAATTTCTGGTCGGAGTCGTATAAATTCCCTACCAGTAAGCGGTAGCGCTTCATATCTTCTTCGGTGATTCCAAGCATACGTTCCATATATTCACCATCTCGTATGCCCACCACGAGCATCGTGAAGATGACGGCTAATGTTTTGTCTGAATTATTCGGGGGAAACTCGTTCCCGAAACTTTCAATTCAAATCAATTTTGGTCAAAAATTAATCAATATATATTAATCATACAACCTGAGGTTGAATGAGTGCAATCTTTAGTCGTTGAATGCGTTCAATTTTCTTTGGCGCGATGCAAAGCGCGGACATCGCCAATTCTATTTTTCCAAGGATTGACGGCGTAGAATGGAACGCTTTCCGCTTTGACGAGATACGGCAGGTCGGCAAAGCGAATGAGCAGTTCCGGCTTCCCGAAAACATCCTCGCTTTGCAGGACAGCGCGCTTGGCTTCACCGAGATTGGCCCCGGCGCTGTTCACGATGCCGCCGCTGTGACTCACGCCGGGCATGAGAATGGTCTTGTTGCCCGACCATAGCTCAATATCGCGCAGCAGGTCGGGGTCTTTGACGAACTTCATCGTCATCACCGCCGACTGGTCCTCAAATTCCTTGATGATGTTGGCGGGCCAACGCTCCGCCATCGAGAAGCGCCCTTGCGAGATAATCCAAGGCTGGATGCCTTTGCCGCGATAGACCTGAAGCGCCTTCAGGACGCTGTTCGTCCGGTTAAGTTGCGGGAACTCATCGAGAATGAGCGTCGTGCGAAAAGGCCCGCGCTCCCGCGCAATCGTCTCGATGACGTAGTTTGTGCTCAAGCTCATATACGGCGCGGCTGCATCGCTCATTTCGGCGGGCAGCATCAGATAGACCGTTAAGGCTTCACGTTTCATGCGCCTGAAATCGAAATCGTGCGCGTCGGTCGCATCTGCCAATGCACTTCCCGGTTCAAAGACGGTTATGCGTGGAACGGGTACACCACGCTGAGCCGGGCCTATACCGCGAACGGGCTCAACCAGTACAAGACGGCGGGCGCCGCGACGTTCACCTATGACGCCAACGGCAATTTGACCGGCGACGGGACGTACACCTACACCTACGACGTCGAGAACCGGCTGATCACGAAAAGCGGGGGCTTGAGCCTCGCCTATGACCCCAACGGGCGGCTGTGGCAGACCGCGGGCGGGGCGACCGGCACGACGCGCTATCTCTATGACGGCGACGAGCTGGTGGCGGAGTATAGCAGTTCAGGCACCGTGCTGCGGCGCTACATCCACGGTCCGGGCGAGGACGACCCGGTGCTGTGGTACGAAGGATCGGGGCTGACCACCGCGCGCAGCCTGCAGATCGACCAGCAGGGCTCGATCGTCAGCGTCGCCGATGCGAGCGGCGTCAGGCTCGCGATCGACAGTTACGACGAATACGGCATCCCGGCCTCGGGCAATATCGGGCGGTTCCAGTATACCGGCCAGGCCTGGCTCCCCGACCTCGGCCTGTATTACTACAAGGCCCGCATCTACTCCCCAACCCTCGGACGGTTCATGCAAACCGATCCCATCGGGTATAAGGACCAGATGGATCTCTACACATATGTGGGGAATGATTCTATCAACGGAAGAGATCCGACTGGGACGCAGACAGCAGCGGAAAATGGAGCCGACAAGGATGCCAGCGATTTCGCCAACGGCCGCATCACCGAAGATCAATACCGAGAACGGAGAAATGCGCGAGCTATTGGAGGAATCATAGGTATCGCAGTTGCAGGGACTGCGATCGCTACCGACGGGTTCGGCCTTCCGGCCGCTGCTAAGGTGGCCACTCGCTTGTTGGGCATTGGGGAAAGAGTTGCAGTTTCGGAAGAGTTTGCAACGGCACAAGCGGGTGGACGCTTTAGTGGGTTTCTTCGCCAACTGACCGGCATGTCTCGACAACAAATCACCAACAGCGCACGTACTATGGAAAAGACTTTGGCTGAACATCAGGCAAAAATAGCAAACCCCGCAAAATATATGACGCGGGATGATGCTTCTAATCCGGCCATGGTTGCCCGAGCAGTAAAAGACTGGGAAAAAACAGTATCTCGAATTGAGGCGCAGCTAAAAATAGTAAAGGATTATCTTGGGAATAATTAGTATGGAAAATGTATTTGCAGATATTCTGCGAGAGTTGATAGATATTGCATCTGATGAAGATCTATATTGTGACGGAGACTTTAATGCAGGCTACCGAATGGCTATTTACAACGTGCTTTCTATTGCAAAGACCGACATTGTTAACTACGGACTAAACGTAAAAGACTATTTAGGTGATTTTGACCCGGACGAGTGGCTAAAGTTGGGTCGAGATTATCTCTCAAGATAATGATTCTAGCTCTTAGTCCTTACGCGGCGGAATTACGGGAATTACGGAGTGCGTTAATTTCGACACCGACTATGACGGTCTCGACAGGATGCGCGGGCTGTACCAACAACCCGGCGCCTATCTGATGTCGACCATGGCGTACAACCCCGCAGGCAGCCTGGGCTCGTGCAGCGATCGCTACGGCACGGCGCTGACCTATGGCTATGACGCGGTCGAGCGGTCGAGCGGTTGAACTCGCACGCGATCACCTTCCCGATCAGCGCCGGCAATGTCACATCGACGTTCGCGTACAACCCGGCGAGCCAGATCACGAGCAAGGTGCGGTCGAACAATGCCTATGCGTGGAACGGCTACACGACGCTGAGCCGCGCCTATACCGCCAACGGGCTCAACCAGTACAAGACGGCGGGCGCCGCGACGTTCAGCTATGACGCCAACGGCAACCTGACCGGCGACGGGACCAGCACCTACACCTACGATGTCGAGAACCGGCTGGTCACCAAGAGCGGCGGGCTGACGCTGTCCTACGATCCCAACGGGCGGTTGTGGCAGACCGCGGGCGGGGCGACCGGCACGACGCGCTATCTCTATGACGGCGACGAGCTGGTGGCCGAGTATAGCAGTTCAGGCATCGTGCTGCGGCGCTATATCCACGGCCCGAGCGAGGACGACCCGGTGCTGTGGTACGAAGGATCGGGGCTGACCACCGCGCGCTCCCTGCAGGTCGACAATCAGGGCTCGATCGTCAGCGTCGCCGACAACACCGGCGCCAGGCTCGCGATCAACGCCTATGACGAATACGGCATCCCGGCGTCGGGCAATATCGGGCGGTTCCAGTATACTGGCCAGGCCTGGCTCCCCGACCTCGGCCTGTATTACTACAAGGCCCGCATCTACTCCCCCACCCTCGGCAGGTTCATGCAAACCGATCCCATCGGGTATGTGGATCAGCAGAACCTGTATGCTTATGTCGGCAATGATCCGATGAATCTGGTTGATCCGACGGGATTGTGGACATGCGGCAAAGACTCTGCTGCACAGTGCGGAGCAGTTGCCGAAGGTCTAAAAGCGCTTCGCAGCGATATGTCTAATATGTCTAAAGCTGATCGGGCGACCGCCCAACAGGTGCTAGGAGCATATGGCAAGGAAGGTTTAAAAAACGGAGTCGTTGTTGCCGTAGGCAAAAATATGGGAGACTATCCATTCCCGGCCCCGTTCCGAATCCATGGTAAATATGAGGAGCGTACATCCGCCTTGGCTAACGGCGATTATTGCACTTTCGGCGGCCGGAAGTTGTTCATCCACGCCCGGTTCCGTTGACATTTGCTCGCTAAAAAAATCGCCTATTCCCTATGGGAGAACGGTAACGGTTAGAGCAATTGTAGTCCCCGCCGGAGGTGGTTGGTATGGTGAAGCGCTGACCGGAAAGTCTTGCTTCGGCAAAATCGCCTTCAAGGTTGAAGGCAATCTGCCTCCAAATCTACAGGATCGGACATCGTTCTCGATTAAGGAATCGGCAAATCTTGGTCGTCCTGTGGCAGCCGAGGCTGATGTAACTTTTGAGGTGCTGCAAGTTGAGCCGTTGGACGCTAAAACCGCAAATCCACTTACGGGAGCGGCAAGGATCGTGTCCGCTAAAAACATCATGATTGTGGCCGTAGAGCGGAACTGAGGACGGAGAAACGGCAGAAGAGGTGAGGACAAGATAAAAGCAGTGGCTTCGCCTTTGGGGTAAGCTGTTGCCTGCCCGGACCGGATCACGCGGGTGCGCTGCGCCTTCGGCTCCTCGACCATCGCCGGAACGAAAGCGGGGCCGTCGTCGGATTCCATCCGCTCGCGCGCTTCCCGGCGCCAGGCGTAGAGCTGCGGCGGCAGGATGTCGTTCCGGCGCGCGATGTCCGCGACGTTCGCCCGCGGCGCCATGCTCTCGGCGATGACGGGCGGCGCCGTACAGCTATCTGGCGACCCGCACGACCTATGACCTGGCCCGACGGCAACTATGTCACGTTCGGCTATGACGGGCTGAACCGCCAGACGGCTCGGAATATACTAAAGAATCAGGCAATGGGCGTTACGCCGATGACGAATGGAAAGGGCATGCAGGAGATGGCGTGAGCTCTCGCTCCATTTTTACTGAAGGCTGGAAACCGCCTTCAACCTAGACGAGGACGCCAGGTACTTTCAGAGGGCAGCCCGCGCCGACAACCGGCGTTCCCAAAGCCAATGGAAAGTACCCACAAACAGTGCCAACCCGCTGCAAGGATCATCCTCTGCGGAATGCCTGATGGTGGACGATGAGCAGGATTGAACACTTTTGCGCCATCGGCCGCGAGGCTCAGGTCGCCCTCAACTTCGATCGACTCTCGAAGATAATGACGTGCTCCTGACGTGCTCCCCTGATTGTTACCAGTCAGAGGTAGAGTCCGGTTCCTTCATTATGGTTGTTTGAGGTGGTGGCAACCTGTCTGGGGGCCTGCTCCCAGACAGGTTGGCCGGCGATCTCGGCGGGGGTCTTCCCGCCCAGTTTCGAGTGCGGCCTGACGTGATTGTAATCATGCCGCCAGGCGTCGAGCACGAAGCGGGCGTGGGCCAGCGACGTGAACAGCGTCTCGTTGAGGCATTCGTCGCGCAGACGCCCATTAAAGCTCTCCACGAAGCCGTTCTGCATCGGCTTGCCGGGCGCGATGTAGTGCCACTCGACCCGCCGCTCCTGCGACCAGCGCAGGATGGCAGACGAGGTCAGCTCGGTCCCGTTATCGCTGACCACCGTGTGCGGCTTGCCGCGCAGTCCGATCAGCCGCGTCAGCTCCCGGGCGACCCGCACGCCCGACAGCGACGTGTCAGCCACCAGCGCCAGGCATTCCCGCGTGTAGTCGTCGACCACGCACAGGATGCGGAAGCGCCGGCTGCACGTCAGCGTGTCGGACACGAAGCCGAGTGACCAGCGCTGATTCGGCCCGTCCGGCAGCATCATTGGCGCCCTGGTGCCCAAGGCGCGCTTGCGGCCGCCGCGGCGGCGGACCCGCAGGTTCTCCTCGCGATATATCCGCAGCAGCTTCTTGTGGTTGGGCGTCATGCCCTCCCGAGCCAGCAAATAACCGAGGCGACGATAGCCGAACCGCCGACGTTCCCCCGCCAACTCGCGCAGCCGCTGCCGCAACGGACCATCGTCCGGCCGCGCCGATCGATACCGGATCACTCGCCGGCTCACGCCGACCAGGTTGCACGCCCGACGCTCGCTCAGGCCGTGATGCTCACGGGCATGGGCAACGGCATCCCGCTTAGCGCCGGGCGTCACCATTTTTTTGAGGCCAGATCCTTCAACACCACGTTGTCGAGCATCGCCTCGGCCAGCAGCTTCTTCAGCCGGCTGTTCTCTTCCTCGAGCGTGCACAGGCGCCGGGCCTCGGACACCTCCAGCCCGCCATACTTCGACTTCCACTTGTAGAACGTCGCTGAACTTATCCCGTGGCGTCGGCACACATCCGCCGTCGCCATGCCCGCTTCCTGTTCCTTCAAGATCGCGATGATCTGCTCTTCGCTGAACCTGCTGCGCTTCATTCCGTCCAACTCCTTCGCGTCGGACTCTACTCAAGATCGGTCACATTTCAGGGGAGCACGTCAATAACGCGGACAAATACGATGAGCAATGTACGGAACTGATGGTCAATCAGGGTTGCAAACTATCGCAACCGATCCGGTTATATGTCTAGAATCGTAGTTGAAATGTTGGATTGCGCACTGTTTTCTCCTGCTTCGGCAGGAGGGGCGCATGGCGAGTCGGGCGAAAATCTGGTTGCTGTCATCGGTGGCGGCCGTCACCTTGGCGGGCGGTGGCGCTGTTGGCCAGGAAACAACCACCTACAACTATGATGCGCTGGGGCGACTGAGCGGTAGCAGCATCAGCGGTGGACCCAACAACACGCGCAAGACCGGCACCTGCTTTGATCCCGCCGGCAATCGTACGCGATATGATGTGGCGACCTCGGCGCCGGGCGCATGCCCAACGCCTACGCCCACACCTACCCAAACGTCTTCGAACCAGCCGCCGGTCGCCAATGACGATACCGTGTCCCTGCAATGCAACGCGACGACCACCATGAACCTCGTCGCGAATGACACCGATCCGGAAAACAATCTTCCGCTCAGCTTGGTCAGCATCGCCTTTGCGTCAGGCGGAGATGCATCCGCGTCGGTCACGTCGAGTACATCGGTGAGCATCACGGGAGATATGAGGCGAAGCACGACGGAGTTTTCCTACGTCGTCCAGGATTCGTTGGGCGCGCAATCGACCGGTTCATTGACGGTAAACTCGATCGGGCCGCTGGGGACCGTCTGTGCATAGGGTCCCGCGTAAAGAGAGCCGCAACATGCTGAGCAGGATCGCGCAAGTCTTGGCGCTCCTGGGCATCTGTCTGTGGACGCCCGCCGCGCTTGCTCAAGGCATCGTCGAAACCGCCCCGCGTATCGATTCACAAAGTCCCGGGGGTGTCAGCTACGGGACCGGCGGGTTCACCTACGACCTTCCCGTCCTGTCGATCGGCAACGGAGATTTCCCGGAACAGCTCGCGCTGACGCTGCAATATCGCAGCGACGGCGCGCGGTTGCCGAACACGCCCTGGGCCACCAACCTGGCGGTACGCACGAGCGTCAGCAAATATGATCCGCTCGGCTTTGAATCAGCATGCCCCCCTTACTGCAACCCGGGCGACTTCACCTACGCCTACAACATCGTCGCCGGTCAGTTGTCGGACAGCTTTTCCCACACTGGTCCGGCAGGCGGCCTGGGGCCGTTCGTACCGATTCAGCTCAACGGCGCGAGCCTTACCTGGAACGGCGGCATCAACTACACGTATACCAGCTCGGCGGGCGCGGTGTTGAACGTGACCATCCCGATCGGAGGAACCGCCTATTTCGCGGTTTCGAGCTGGACCGAGCCCGACGGGACGCAGATCACCTACGATTTCTCCGGCACCGGGAGTTCGGGCGGCAGTATCTCGACCAATCGCGGGCTTGCGCTGTTCTTTGAAGCGCCCGCCGGGAGCGGGTCGAGCTACACGCAGAAGATCTGCGCGCTCAACCTGATGGTCTATTATCTGCCTTCGGTCACGACCTGCCCGTCCGGGGTGCCGACGGTCACCGTCGCGGGGCCGTCGCTGAACGGATCGGGCGGCGGCATCCTGTCGTCGGTCACCGATACGACGGGAGGGACTACAAGCTTTACCTATGGCACTAGCGGAGGAACCGACGGTCACCTCAAGTGCATCAAGAAACCCGGCCAGGCCACGTGCTGGGTGACCAACGTCTACGACACCTGCGACGGCCAGGCCTCTGGTATATACGCCGATCCCAATGCCAATGGCAGCCGCGACCGGGTGACGTCGCAGACGTTCGCGACCGGCGAAGTGCTGAGCTACAGCTACGTCTCGGTCGACACCTACCCGTTAACCGGGTTGTGCCGTGGCAATAGTAAGGCGACGTTGACGCAAGGCTCGTCCATGACGCAGGTCAGCGTCAGCGGCAACTGGCGGGGCGCGCTTTCGCGGCTGCCGTACAGCATCATCGATCCGCTCGGCCGCACATCGACGATGAGCTACACCGGCAACACTCTTGCCGATGTCGAACCCGATCTGACACGTCCCCTGTCCTTCACCCGTCCCGAGGGTGATATCGTTCAATATAAGTACGATGGGGGCAGCAACACACGCGGCAACGTGACCGAGACGCGGGTGAAGGCGAAGCCGGGGTCGGGTCTGGCCGATATCGTGACGAGCGCCGTTTATCCGGCGACCTGCCCGCCCCCCGATATCAAGATCTGCAACAAGCCGACCAAGGTCTTTGACGCCAACGGCAACGTCACCACCTATAGCTATGACGCGGCGCACGGCGGGGTGCTGACCAAGACCGGGCCGACGGTGGGCGGCGTCGCGCCCGCGACGCGCTATTATTACGCGCAGCGCTATGCGTGGATCAAGAACGCGGGCGGGGGCTTCAGCCATGCGGCCAGCCCCGTCTGGGTGATGACCGAAGAGCGTAGTTGCCGGACCAGCGCGCTCAACACCACGACCGGCGCTTGTGCGGCCGGGACGACGGATCTTGTCATCACGGATTACGACTACGGTCCGGACACGGGGTTGGTGGGCAACAACCTGTGGCTGCGGGGGATGACGGTGACGGCGGATGTCGGGGGTGTCTCGACCACGCTGCGGACGTGCTACGGGTACGACGCGCAGGGCAACCGGATCAGCGAGACGAAGCCGCGCGCCGGCCTGACGGTGTGCCCGTGATGCGGGGGGTGCTCAGGCTGGCGACGCTGGCGGCCTTGCTCGTTCCGGGGGTCGCTGGGGCGCAAGCGACGGCGTCGGACTATACCTATGCGACGCGGTACGACGCGGCGCGGCGGGTGGTGGGGACGATCGCGCCGGATGCGGACGGGGTGGCGCCGTACAGTTATCTGGCGACGCGCACGACCTATGACCTGGCGGGCAACGTGACGAAGGTCGAGAAGGGCCAGTTGACCTCGTGGCAGGCGGAGAGCGTGCTGCCTTCGGCCTGGCCAGTCTGGAACCCATCGACCTCGACGGGCTTCCAGATCTTCAGCCAGGTCGACACGACCTGGGACGCGCTGGGGCGCAAGCTGACCGAGAAATTGTCGTCGGGGGGCACGGCGTACAGCCTGACCCAGTACAGCTACGACACTCTGGGCCGGCTGGAGTGCACCGCGCAGCGGATGAACCCGGCGGTATACGGGTCGCTGCCGGCCTCGGCCTGCACGCTGGGGACGAGCGGCAGCTATGGCCCGGACCGGATCACGCGGACCACCTATGACGCGGCCGGGCAAGCGCTCAAGACGACCAGGGCGTACGGCACGGCGCTCGCGCAGGATTACGTCACCTACACCTACTCGAACAACGGCAAGGTGCTGACGGTCAAGGACGCCAACGGCAACAAGGCGGGTTACACCTGGGACGGGTTCGACCGGCAGGTGAAGTGGAGCTTCCCCGACAAGGTGACCACCGGCGCGGTGAGCACGACCGATTACGAGGCGTACACCTACGACGCCAACGGCAACCGGCTGACCCTGCGCAAGCGCGACGGCAGCGTGATCGGCTATACCTATGACGCGCTCAACCGGATGACGGTGAAGGACATCCCCGGGGGGACCACGGCGGACGTCTATTACGGCTACGACCTGCGCGGGCTGCAGACCGCCGCCCGGTTCGTGTCGATCTCGGGCGCAGGGCTGACCAACGCCTATGACGGGTTCGGGCGGGTCGCGAGTGCCAGCAACAATATGTCCGGCACGGCGCTGACGCTGAGCTACCAGTACGACGCCGACGGCAACCGGACGCGGATCACTTATCCCGACGGGACCTACTTCACCGGGGTGTATGACGGGCTGGACCGTACGACCAGCCTCAAGCAGAATGGCGGCGGCGCCGTCTTGACGCGGGCCTATGGCCCGGTGGGCTTGCGCAACCACGAAGCGCGCTGGAACACGAGTACGGATTACTGGTACGACCCGGTCCAGCGCCTGCGGACCATGGCGGATTATCTGGCGGGCACCGCGTACGACCAGACGGTGGACTTCGCCTACTCGCCCGCGAGCCAGCTCGTCAGCAAGGTGCGGTCGAACACCGCCTATGCGTGGAACGGCTATACGACGCTGAGCCGTGCTTATGCCGCGAACGGGCTCAACCAATATACCGCAGCGGGCGGCGCCAGCTTCAGCTATGACGCGAACGGCAACCTGACCGGCGACGGGACCTATACCTACGGCTACGACGTCGAGAACCGGCTGACCACCAAGAGTGGCGGGCTGACGCTGGCCTACGATCCCAACGGGCGGCTATGGCAGACCGCGGGCGGGGCGAGCGGCACGACGCGCTATCTCTACGACGGCGACCAGCTCGTTGCCGAGTATAACGGCTCGGGCACGCTGCTGCGGCGCTATGTCCACGGCCCGGACGAGGACGACCCGCTGATCTGGTACGAAGGGGCGGGACTGACCGACCCGCGCAGCCTGCAGGCCGATAGCCAGGGCTCGATCGTCAGCGTCGCCGACAGCACCGGCACCGCGCTCGCGATCAACAGTTACGACGAATACGGCATCCCGGCGTCGGGCAATATCGGGCGGTTCCAATATACCGGCCAGGCCTGGCTCCCCGACCTCGGCCTGTATTACTACAAGGCCCGCATTTACTCCCCCACCCTCGGAAGGTTCATGCAAACCGATCCCATCGGGTATGCGGATCAGATGGACCTATACGCCTATGTTGGGAACGATCCGATGAATCGGAGTGACCCCTCAGGGCTTTGGACTTGCAGCAGTGGCGCGGACAAACAATGCACCGCAGTAAGTGGGGCTTTGAAGGAGCTTGCGACCGCGAAGGACCATCTTACCGGGAGTCTAAAGGCACAAGTCGGAAGTATTTTGAAGGCCTATGGAGCAGAAGGAGAAACCAAAGGGGGCGTGGTTGTCGCAGTAGCGCCAAAGAGTTTTGGAACTGGTTTATGGACGACTACGTCGGGAAGCAAAACTACCGTGTTTGTTTCAGGAAACATCACCAGCGCACAGCAGATCGCAAATTTTTCGGGGTCGAGCGCAGCTGCTACGATGGGGCATGAAGGCGATCATATTATATATGAAAGAACGATTCTCGGCGGAAGAGACCCCGCCAACAAGCAAGAATGGTATAACAACGAACGACGTGGCTACACAGTTCAGGGGGACATAGATCGCGCATTGGGCCGAAGCGGCTCCGGCGATAACCCACTGTGGGATGAGAGCTGGAAGGGGACCGGCCAAGGCTATAAAAACATGGTGGATCGCGCGCGCGAAAGAGCCATTCGCTCTGCGAACTCCAGTTCGGTGCCTGGAAGTATAGAATATGATTGGTAATCGGAGCTTTGCTTTTTTTGTTGTACTATTCACGCTGAATGGGTGTGGAAGCCCAGGCAGTTATACTGTGGACAGCAAGGGTGACCAAAGCCTTTCTCCCGACCTCTGCAAGGAAATAGAACTACAAAGAGCCAGTGATTTTAGAGACGTCGAATCTGCCTACATTCCCGTTGACCAAGAACTTGTCGATGTCGTACCTGTGGCTTGTGCAGGCAAGATCAGATTATCAATCAGAAGAGATAGCACCGCTGATTTCACAAAGATTCAACAGCTTTATATAAAATCCGTTGAGAATCGGCGAAAATCTAACGGGCTTGCTACGGTCGCTAAATTTAGCGGGAAATTATATTATATTAATGGAACTATGTCCATCGCGGTCACCGGCATCAGCGATGAGAAGCTCCAGGTTAGCACCAAGTGACTGCAAGCTTGGAGTTACCGTGACAGGGAATTCTGGTGACAGTGCATTAATTTCGCCTATGCCCGGTTCGTATCGATCTCGGGGGCAGGGCTGACCAATACCTATGACGGGTTCGGGCAGCGAAATTACGGTGACAGTTTACTAAATGCACGAGACTCGAAGCAGCGGGCTGGCCCGATGGGACGGGTTCGGGCGGCCGACCAGCGCCGCCAACAACCTGTCGGGGACGGCGCTGACGCTGAGCTACCAGTACGATGCCGACGGCAACCGCACGCGGGTCACCTGGCCCGACGGCAACTACGTCACGTTCTCCTATGACGGGCTGGACCGGCAGACGGCGGCCTTGCAGAACGGCGCGACGACGGTGGCGACGATCGCCTACGACAATAAGGGCCAGCGCTCGGGCGACACGCGGGGGGCGGTGTCGACCGCCTATGGCTATGACGCGGTGTCGCGCCCGGCCAGCATCGCCGACAACCTGGCGGGCACGGCGGACGACGTGACGACGACGTTCGCCTACTCGCCGGCGAGCCAGATCACGAGCAAGGTGCGCAGCAACACGGCCTATGCGTGGACCGGCTACACCACGCTGAGCCGCGCCTATACCGCCAACGGTCTCAACCAGTACAAGACGGCGGGCGCGACGTGCATCTATGACGCGAACGGCAACAAAATGACCCTGTAGCGCGTCTCAATACGGGCTGACTTATCGAACGGTTACGAGCGGCGCAGCGAAATCTGCCAGCGTTTCGAGTGCCCAGTTCTGTCCGCGGTGGGGCACCACTCCCGATCAAGAGAGGGCACCAGCTGCCCGTCAGCAGAGATTATGCTGACGGCGCGAGCGAGAGCCTGTTTTGACCCGGTGATTCGTATTTCGTGCGGGGCCAGGGTGACCTCGGACACGAACAATCTAACATAGCCGCGGCGCAAGGCGGGTTCGTTGCCGCGCAGTTTCTCGCGTACGAGCGCCCCGAACCGATCCACCACCTCGGGCGTGATCCTGCGATGACCGCTGCGGAGTTGCGCTTCGATGATGTCGATCGTCGCGGTCAGCGACGCAATGCGGGATCGCGTATCGGCCAACAGATCGGCGAACGTCCGGTCCTTGAGCGAGGCATGGTTGTCCGCAACGGCCTCGTACAGGTTGCGGAGCCGGGTCTCGGCCTGGGTGCGCGCGGCGCGCGCTTGCGTGAGCTCGCGCGTGCGACGCTCTTCGGCCTCGGACGACGCATCGAGCATGTGCTGCAGTAGGTCGCGCAGCCGGTAGGGCTGGAACAGCCGTTCCTCGAGCGCGGTGAGGACGATCCCGTCGAGGGCTTCCTGGCGGATCGCCTTGCACGCGCAACGTGCCGCCGCGCCATTCACCTTGGCGCCGCAGGCATAATAGCTGTAGCGCCCGCTCTTGCCGGTACGGATCGTCAGTCCTTCGCCGCACAGACCGCAACGCGCGACCGAGGTCAGCAGGATCGGGCTGGTGACAATGCGCGGGGTCGTCACCTTCGGCGCCCGCGTCGACCTGAGCGCAGCGGCCGCCTCGAATGCCCCGCGATCGATGATCGCGGGACAGGCGACCTCGACCCACGCTTCTTCGGGTTCCGGCTTGCCGTCGTCGCCCAGCCTGCGATCGATATAGCGGCCGGTATAATGCTCGCGGCCCAGGATGCCCGACACGTTGCTGTTGTTGAACGGGCGGCCGCGCAGGGTGAATCCGCGCTGCTGGAGCCACTGCGCGATCCCACGCGCGCCAAGCAGGCCATTGCCGTCGCCGACCGTGGCCAGCCGGAACATGGTCCGCACGACCTCGGCCTCGTCGTCCCGGACGAACAGCTTCTTCTTTTCCTTGTTGCCGCGATGTTCGACCGTGCGGCTTTCATAGCCGAACGGCACCGGACCGCCGTTGAAGAACCCGTCCATGGCATTGGCACGCATCGTGCGCTTGGTGTGCCTGGCCGCTTCGATCGCAAAATGTTCGTCGAACATCGCGAGCATCTTGCGCATGGGTCGCCGGTCGGATCGTCGCTGAACGACTGGGTGAGCGAAAGGAGGCGAACCCTGGCCCGTTTGAGGCGCGCGAACGTGCGTATCTGGAGCTCGAGGTTGCGGGCGAGCCGGGAGAGCGCGATGATCACCGCCGCCGACCACCGGCTGTTGCTCGCCGATGGCGTCGCCGATGTCCGCTCGCCGCGGGATTTGTTCGAAGGCTATGACGCTCAGATCATGCCCGGTCAGAACCTGCTCGCGGTCGTCCAGACCCTGCGGTTCTCGCCGTCGATGCCGCGCCACGGTATGATGCATGCGGCTTATATGTATGCGGCGCTGTGTCTCCAGCCGAAGAAGCTCAGCAGCCTCATCGTCCAGCACATGCCCTCCGAGCCCGGTCTGCGCTCGCCCCGCACCTGCATATCCTCACGCCGGTGCTCACTCACCATCTGTCGGGGTTTGCGGCGGTGCATCCGGTGTTCGAGGACACGCCCGCCGATATGCATCGCGCGTTCCAGGCGGATTGGCTGCGTGTCCGCGAAGCTCTCGCCAAGCACACGGCGTGATCGTTGCGGTCAGTATTCATACGCCGTCCGACACCGGTTTGCCTGTCCGAGGGCGCTGGTTCAGCCCCTGGGTTGGAAACCAAGCAGCGTCTGACCGCTTTGCTGCCAAAGCTTGACGCGTACCGGTAACGCGTCACGCAGCGTTGTGGGGTCGCCGATATAGCGGCCGATGAGGCGGCCCCCGTCATCCAGATCAATCGCGACAATCGCATAGGGCACCGCGTCGCGGAATTCGGGCGAGAAGGGATGGTGGATCACCACCCAGGAATAGACTTTCCCCGTGCCGTCGGTCGTCGCGCCGTGCCAGTCCTCCGATCCGCAGTGCGGGCAAAAAGCCTGGGGCGGAAAGAAGCGGTTGCCGCAACTGCCGCAGCTCGGGACGAGTAGTTCTCCGCCCTCAAGGGCATCCCACCACCATTTGGTATCGAGGCTCCAAGTGACGCGGGTTGCTGAGGTGGTCGTCTCGGTCATCTCAAGCGTCCTTTGTGA
>Ga0153956_1000440_pt1 | contig 48091 bp, 44 predicted proteins | sample TSFL040MetaG_FD_104704 | JGI IMG/M metagenome (GOLD analysis project Ga0153956, IMG submission 104704) | Attine ant fungus gardens microbial communities from Florida, USA - TSFL040 MetaG | ecosystem: Host-associated > Fungi > Mycelium > Unclassified | place: USA: Florida, Wekiwa Springs... | reverse complement strand
GGAACGCCTTGCGGCCCGAAATCCAGCTGTCGAGGCCTTCCTTGGCGCGGCGCATCGGCTCGACCTTGCGGATCTCGCAGCAGCCGTCGGGATCGTAGGACCAGCGCAGGCCCTTGTCGTCCTTCGCCGCCAGCGCGGCCGCATCGGGCTTGACCGACCAGCTATTGGCGAAGCCGAGCTCATGAATCAGTTTATGCCGGTATTCAAGCGTTTCCGGGAACATCTTCAGCGTATCGACGAAGATCACCGGCACGTTGCGATCGACCGAGGCGATCAGGTGCAGCAGCACCGCGCTCTCGGTGCCGTACGACGAGACCACCGCGGTGCGCCCGAGCAACCCCTCAGCGAACACCGCGCGCAGCATCTCGCGCGTTTCGACGCCCGCGAAGCGCGCATTCAGCGCATCGGCATCGGCCTGGGTGAAGGCCGGCCGCACGTCGATCAGGTCGAGCTTGCGCGCCGCCTCAGCCATGACGCAGCTTCCATACGGGCACCGATCCGATCGCGTCGGACTGGTAGTGAAAGGCGTAGCGCTCGATGCTGGCCTGCATCGTCGCGGGATCGATCGGGGCATCGGGCGCGAAGCTGTCGAAGCCGCAGCGGCGCATGAAGTCGATCTGATCGACCAGCACATCGCCCGCCGCGCGCAATTCGCCCTCATAGCCCGCCTCGCGCAGAATGCGCCCGGCGGAATAGCCGCGCCCGTCGCGGAAGCGCGGGAAATCGACCTCGATCAGCGCGATGGTGCCGAGATGGGGGATCAGCTTGCGCGCATCCTCGCCCGCTTCCAGCCGCACGGCGGAGGCGTCCGACTGGCTGGCCAGGAACGCATCGAGCGTGACGACAGGTTCCTCGGGCGCCTCGTCGGTGCGGAAGCGCAAAGCTTCGCCGCCGCCGGCGGTGAGTTCGTCAGCCATAGATCGCCTCCTTGAACGGTTCGAACCCGACGCGGCGATAGGTGTCGAGGAAACGTTCTCCATTCTCGCGGACTTCCAGATACTTGTCTGTCACTCTTTCGACCGCCTCGACGATCCCGTCCTCGCTGAAGCCGGGGCCGGTGATCTTGCCGAGGCTCGCGTCCTCAGCGCCCGATCCGCCGAGCAGCAACTGATAATTCTCGGTGCCTTTCCTGTCGACGCCGAGGATGCCGATATGGCCGGCATGGTGGTGGCCGCAGGCATTGATGCAGCCGCTGATCTTCAGCTTCAATTCGCCCAGTTCGCGCTGCCGCCCGAGATCGGCGAAGCGCGTGGCGATCTTCTGCGCGACCGGGATCGAGCGGGCGTTGGCGAGGCTGCAATAATCGAGGCCCGGGCAGGCGATGATGTCGCTGATCAGATCGAGATTTGCTTCGGCGAGACCCGCATCGTGCAGCGCCTGCCACACTGTATGTAGATCGGCCTTTCGGACGTGCGGCAGGACGATGTTCTGCGCATGCGTGACGCGGAGTTCGTCGAAGCTGTATTGTTTCGCGAGATCGGCCATCAGGTCGATCTGGTCGGCACTAGCGTCGCCCGGAATGCCGCCGACCGGCTTCAGCGAGATATTGACGATCGCATAGCCTGGCGCCTTGTGCGCCTTGACGTTCTGGTCGAGCCAGAGCGCGAAATCGGGATCGCTGCGATCCACCTCCTCGCTCAGCCCGGTCTCGAACGGCGGCGGCGCGAAATAGGCGGCGATGCGATCGAACTCGGCGCGCGGCACGTCCGAGCCGTTCTTCAGGATCTCCTGCCACTCGGCCTCGACCTGACGGGTGAATTCCTCCTGCCCGAGATCGTGGACCAGGATCTTGATCCGCTGCTTGTGGATGTTGTCGCGGCGCCCGTTGCGGTTCCACACGCGCAGCGCCGCCTCGATATACGAGAACAGGTGATCGGCGGGCAGGAAAGGCCGGATCAGTGGAGCGACGAACGGGGTGCGTCCCATGCCGCCGCCGATATAGACCTCGAAGCCTTCCTCGCCGGCCTCGTTCCGCACCAGCTTCAGCCCGATATCGTGCAGCCGGATCGCCGCGCGGTCCTCGTTCGCCGCCGTCACCGCGATCTTGAACTTGCGCGGCAAATAGCTGAATTCGGGATGGAAGGTCGTCGCCTGGCGGATCAGTTCGGCCCAGGGGCGCGGATCGGCGATCTCGTCGGCGGTGGCGCCGGCATATTGATCCGACGAGAGATTGCGGATGCTCTCGCCCGACGTCTGGATCGCGTGCATCTCGACCGTGGCGAGTTCGGCAAGAATATCAGCCGCTTCCTCCAGCTTGATCCAATTGTACTGGATGTTCTGCCGCGTGGTGAAATGGCCATAGCCACGATCATACTTGCGCGCGATATGCGCCAGCATGTGCATCTGGCGGCTGTCGAGTGTGCCGTAGGGGATGGCGACACGCAGCATGTAGGCGTGGAGCTGGAGATAGAGGCCATTCTTCAGCCGCAGCGGCTTGAACTGGTCCTCGGTGATCTTGCCGGCGAGGCGCCGCGCCGCCTGGTCGCGGAATTCCGCGACGCGCGCATCGACGATCGCCTGGTCGTATTTGTCGTAGCGGTACATGAACCTACCTCGTCGCCCCAGCGAAAGCTGGGGCCTCCATCGATCGGGCGCGCGCCTGCGGCTTGAGATCCCAGCTTTCGCTGGGATGACGGAAACGGATCATATCACCCAGCTCCCGGCTTCCGGATCGGCGGGCTTCAGCGTCAGATCGGCGCGCACCGTCGGGCCGAGCGCGCGAATGCGATCCTTGATGTGCGCGGGGCGCGGGCCTTCGGGCGTCTCGCTCGCGTCGATCACATAGCCGCCATTGACGCGCCGCGCGCCGCTCTCGGCCTGCAGGATCGCCTCGCCGTTATCACCAACATCGGCGGCGTCCTCGACATGGCGCGACCAGCCGCTGCCGGTCCACCAGATCACCGCCCCACTGGGCAGATCGTTGCCGGTCAGCAATTTCATGCGTGCATCCCCTCGGCGGCGCGCGCCCAGCGCGCGAGCTTGTCCTCGGCGTCGGACAGTTCGACCACCTCGCCGACGACGATGATCGCCGGGCTCTGCACCTTCTCGCGCGTCACCATCTCGCCGAGATCGGCGAGCAGGGTCTTGAGCGCACGATGCCCGGCGAGCGTGCCCTTTTCGAGCACCGCGACCGGCATGTCGGGCGCGACGCCATCGGCCATCAGCTTGTCCGCGATGTCGGTTGCGGTCGCGACGCCCATGTAGATCACCAGCGTACGGCCATGTCCGGCGAGCCCGGACCAGTCCTGATCGGACAATCCCTTGCACTGGCCGGCGACGAAACTGACCGCCGAGCTGTGATCGCGGTGGGTGAGAGGGAGCATCGCCTCCGCCGCGCAACCGAGCGCCGCCGACACGCCGGGGATCACCTCGACCGGCAGCCCCGCCGCGCGCACCGCCTCGACCTCCTCGCCGCCGCGCCCGAAGATGAACGGATCGCCGCCCTTCAGCCGCACGACGATCGCGCCCGTCTTCACATGCGCGACGATCAGCGCGTTGATCGCCTCCTGCGGCAAGGTATGCCGCGCGCGCCGCTTGGCGACCGAGATGCGCTGCGCTTCCATCGGCGCGAGATCGAGCACACGCGGGTCGATCAGCCCGTCATGCACGACGATGTCGGCGGACTTGAGCGCCTCGACCGCGCGCACGGTCAGCAGGCCGGGATCGCCGGGGCCCGCGCCAACCAGAATGACGCGGCCGCGCGCGGATGGGTCGAGGAGCGTAGCCATGGGCGGGAGATGCGGCCGGAGTGCCGCTATCTCAACCGACGCTTCCTTGGGCGTGGGGAAGCGAAACTTTGCAGGTCAGCCGTCGCGCAAGCCCACGCCGATCGTCGCGCGCGCCGCGTCGGCTTCGTTCGAGACCACCGGATAAGCGCAATAATCTGCCGCGTAATAGGCGCTCGGGCGGTGATTGCCGCTCCAGCCGATGCCGCCGAACGGCGCGGCGGAGCTGGCGCCGTTGGTCGGGCGGTTCCAGTTGACGATGCCAGCGCGGATATTCGCCCAGAAGGTGTCGTAGAGCGCCGGGTTCTGGCTGATCAACGAGGAGGATAGGCCGTAACGCGTGTTGTTCGCCTCGGCGATCGCGCCCTCGAAGGTGGCGGCGCGGATCACCTGCAGGATGGGGCCGAACAATTCGATGTCGGGCCGGTCGTTCATCTCGGTGGTGTCGATCAGGCCTGGGAGCAGGAACGGCCGGTTCTCGATCGGCCGCTCCATGTGACGGATCGGGCGGCCGCCGCGCATCATCAGCTCGAGGAAGCTTTCGGTCAGCATGTCGGCGGATTCGTTGTCGATCACCGGGCCCATGAAGGGCGCGGGATTGTCGTGCGGCTCGCCGACGATGATGCGGCCGATCAGCTTGTTCAGCGTCTCGATCAGCGGATCGTAGAGCTTCTGGTCGACGATCAGCCGCCGCGCGGCGGTGCAGCGCTGGCCCGCCGTCGTGAAGGCCGATTGCACGATCAGCACAGCGGCGGTGTGCAGGTCGGGCGTGTCCCACACCAGGATCGGGTTGTTGCCGCCCATTTCGAGCGCCAGGATCTTCTCGGGCTTGTCCGCGAAGGCGCGGTTGAGCGCGATGCCGGTGCGTGCCGATCCGGTGAAGAGCAGGCCGTCGATATCGGGATGCGCGGCGAGCGCCTTGCCCTCGTTGGGTCCGCCGATCAGCACGCGCACCACGCCCTCGGGAATGCCCGCGGCGTGATAGCAATCGACCATGAATGCACCGGTCGCGGGGGTCTTTTCGGACGGCTTGAACACCACCGCATTGCCCGCAAGCAAAGCGGGGACGATGTGGCCGTTGGGCAGGTGTGCGGGGAAATTGTAGGGCCCCAGCACCGCGAGCACGCCGTGCGGCTTGTGGCGCAGCGCCATGCGGCTGCCCATCGGCGAATCGAGCCGGCGCTGCGCGGTGCGCTCGGAATAAGCGGTGACCGAGATATCGACCTTGGCGATGACGGTATCGACCTCGGTCTTGGCTTCCCAGACCGGCTTGCCGGTCTCGCGCGCGAGCAGGTCGGTGAAGGCGTCGCTGCGCTGGCGCACGACGTTGGCGAAGCGGCGCATCGCCTCGATCCGCACGGCGAGCGGCTGCGAGGCCCAGGCGGCCCAATTGGCGCGGGCGATACCGACCTCCTCGTTGGCGTCGCCGCACGGCCGCCGCCAGAGCTCCGCACCGGTCGCCGGTTCGAAGGAAACAATCTCGCCCGTCGTCATTCCTGGCCCAATCCGCTCCCCAATCCGGTGCCTCTGCCCCAAAATCCGATCATTTGCCACCCGCCTGAAGCGCCTCGCCCATGCGCCGGATCGCGGCGATCTTGGCGTGAAACGGCGCCCAGTCGTCGTCGCGATCGATCGCCGCCCAGATCGCCTCGACCTCGTCGATCAGCATCGAGCAGGGTTCGGCATCGGTGAAATAAGGATGGCTGCGGGCGTCCGGTAGAGACTCGAACGGCGCGAGCGCGCGGCGGACCTCGTCCCATTCGGGACCGTAGCTGGGCGGCAGGACGCCGCCATAGGCATCGAAGAAGAAGCGATCGATCGACGCCTCGGTCGCGGCGAGCGTGCGGCCGACGGCTTCGGCGATTGCCCCTGCCAGTTCCGGCTCCAGTTCGCCCGAAGGATGCCGGATGCCGAGCCGGAACTGGATCTGGCGCGCGATCGCCAGCCGGTAATGCTCGCCGAACATATCGAGCTGCGCGATCAGCGGCTCCGCTTCGCTCAGCACGCGCAGCGAGACGGCAAGCTGCGCCGCATCCCAATGGATCGCCTCGGGCTGGCTGCCGAACGCGTAGAGCCCGTTATGATCGAAATAGGCAGCCGTGAAGCCGGCGTTCCAGGTCGGCGCGAACCGCCAGGGGCCGTAATCGAAGCTCTCGCCGGTGACGTTGATATTGTCCGAATTGAGCACGCCGTGGACGAAACCCGCGATCATATAGCTTGCCGCGAGCCGTGCGGTGCGTTCGACGACCAGGCCGAGCAGTTGCGCGACCGGATCGGCGTCTGGCGCGACCTGGAACAATTCGGCGAGGCAATACTCGACCAGCCGCTGCATATTCTCCTCGTCGCGCAGGTACGCCAGCCGCTGGAACGTGCCGATGCGAATATGGCCGTGGCTCAGCCGCGCCAGCACCGCGCTGCGCGTCGGCGAGGGTTCATCGCCGCGCTCCAGCGCCTCGCCGGTCTCGATCAGCGAGAAGCTGCGCGAGGTCTCTACACCGAGCGCCTCGAGCATCTCGGTCGCCAGCACCTCGCGCACGCCGCCCTTCAGCGTCAGCCGTCCGTCGCCGAAGCGGCTCCACGGTGTCCGGCCGGAGCCCTTGGTGCCGAGGTCCATCAGCCGCCCGGTCCGATCGCGCAACTGCGCGAACGTGAAGCCGCGGCCGTCGCCGATCTCGGGATTGTACACGCGGAACTGATGGCCGTGATAGCGCAGCGCCAGCGGCTCGGGCAGCGAGCCGGGCAAAGGCGCGAACCGCCCGAAATGTGCGCGCCATTCGTCGTCGCTCAATGTCTCCAGCCCGACCTCGGCCGCGGCGCGATCGTTGCGGAAGCGCAACCGCGTCTCGGGAAAGCCGGCGGCCCGCACGCGATCGTAGAAGGCGTCGCCGAGCGTCAGGATCGCGTTTTCGGGGCGATAGGCTTGTGGACTTGGAGGCATGCGTGAATATGGAGGCTTGCAACCGCGGGACGCAACCATGCCGGCTTTCGAAAACCGCTATTGGGAATCGGGCGACGGGCTCAAGCTGCATTATCGCGACTATCCGGGGCGCGACGACCGGCCGCCGATCCTCTGCATGCCGGGCCTGACGCGCAACGCGCGCGACTATGAGAATCTCGCCGAGCGGCTCGTGGGCGAGTGGCGGGTGATCGCGGTCAACTTTCGTGGCCGCGGCGGCAGCGCCTATGCCAAGGACCCCATGACCTATACGCCCGCGACCTATGTCGAGGACGTGCGCACCCTGCTCGCGACGCTCGGGATCGAGCGCTACGTCGCGTTCGGCACGTCGCTCGGCGGGATCGTCACCATGCTGCTGGCCGCGGGCGGTGTCGGCACGATCGCGGCGGCGTTGCTCAACGATGTCGGGCCGGAAATCGAGGCGGCGGGACTCGGCCGCATCCGCTCCTATGTCGGCAAGGCCAATGTCTGGCCGACCTGGATGCACGCCGCGCGCGCAGTGCAGGAGGGCAACGCCGACGTCTATCCGCATTGGGATATCGAGCAGTGGCTGGCGATGGCCAAGCGGCTCTATCGCCTGAACAGCAGCGGGCGCATCGTGCTCGATTACGACATGAAGATCGCCGAGCCGTTTCGCGTGCCGGGCAGCGAGGCACCGCCCGACATGTGGGAAGCCCTCGGCGCGCTGGCGCAGGTGCCGACCCTGCTGGTGCGCGGGAGCCGCTCCGACGTGCTGGGCGAGCGCACCGCGGCGCGGATGATGAAAGTGCTGAAGCTCGGGCGGCTGGTCACCGTGCCCGATGTCGGCCACACCCCGACCCTCGACGAGTCGCCGGTGGTCGCAGCGATCGATCAGCTGCTCGCGCGCGTTGCGAAGGAACCCATTCCGGCCTGAACCGTCTCACCCGGACATTTCCGGCAGCCGCCGAATCTGCGGCCATCAAGCAGGCGGAGCCATGACCCCTTCCTTCGATCAGATAATATTCGGGCCCAAAGACGTCGATCTCGCGCATTCGCCGCTGGCCGGGAAGATCGATGCCGAGACCTACGTGCTCGGCGCGTTCAATCCGGGGATGACGCGGCTGCCGAACGGCAATCTGCTGCTGATGGTGCGGATCGCCGAGGCGCTGAAGACACCGATCCGCGACCAGCATATCCATTCGATCCGCTGGTTCGACGGCGGCTACACGCTCGATGCATGGGCGCTCGATTATGTCGATACCGCCGATCCGCGGAAGTTCATGATGCGCGGCGGCGGATGGCGGGTAATGGCGCTGACCTCGCTGTCCTGGCTGCTGCCGGTCGAGCTCGATCCCGAAGGCCGGAAGGTCGTGGCGGTACATTACAATCGCGCGATCGCGCCGGCCGCCTCGTATCAATGCTATGGCGTCGAGGATGCGCGGATCAGCAAGGTCGGCGGCCGTTATCTGATGACCACCTGTTCGGTCAGCCCGGAGCGGCAATGCGCGACGCTGTATTCGTCGAACGACGCGATCGACTGGACGCTGGAGGGCATCGTCCTCGACCACCAGAACAAGGACATGCTGATCTTCGAGGGGCGGATCGACGGCAAATACTGGGCGCAGACAAGGCCGCTGGGCGATCTGTATTTCGCCTATCCGCCGGGCAGCGAATGGCGCGCGGGGCCTTCGATCAACCTCTCGACCTCGCCCGATGCGCTGCACTGGAAACCGCACGACAGACCCGGCATCCGCCCGCATGCCGCGACGATAGCCACCGCGCGGATGGGGGGCGGCGCGCCGCCGACGCTGACCGACGCCGGCTGGTTGACCCTGTGGCATGGCGTCGAGCCCTCGGGCATGGTCGGCATCTACCGCACCTATTGGACGATCCTCGACCGCGACGATCCCTCGCGTACCGTGGCGACCAGCGACGCGCCGCTGCTGGAGCCCTCTCCAAGGCTGACGGAGCCGATCAAGGATCTGATGTATCTGGAGAACGTCGTGTTCACGACGGGCATTGCGGACGCCGGCGATCATTATGTCGTCGCGAGCGGCGAGGCCGATCTGGCCTGCCGGATCACGCACGTGCCGAAAAGTATTTTCGCCATGCGCTGATCGGGCGAATTCGTTCCGGCATCGATATTTAACCACGAATCCGGCTGTGTCTGCGCGGCAGGGGCGCCGTTTCAACCGAAGTCGCGCATGACGGGCGGCAGAATTGCCGCTACGCCGCACAGCAGATGCCGCAACCGGTCCATATCCTTCACCTCCATTCCACCTTCGCACTGGGCGGCAAGGAAGCCCGCGCGGTGCGGCTGATGAATGCGTTCGGCGACAAGGCGCGGCACACGATCGTGTCGGGCATGCCCGATCAGCTCAGCGCGCAGGAAGCGATCGCGCCGGGCGTCCGTTACGAGATCGCGCAGGATCCGCCGCCGCTCAACGGGCGCCCGTCGGTGGCGCGCTATGAGGCGATGGCGCGCTACATGCGGCGCTTCGATCTGGTGCTGACCTACAATTGGGGGGCGATGGACGGTGTGATGGCGCGCCGCGTCTTCGCCAGGGGCACGCCGCCGCTTGTCCATCACGAGGACGGCTTCAACGCCGATGAGGCCATGGGCCTGAAGCCGGTGCGCAACATGTTCCGCCGCATCGCTCTGGGCTCCGCGCATGCGCTGATCGTCCCTTCGCGCACGCTGGAAACGATCGCGCTCGGCACGTGGAAACAGGCGCCGGGCAAGGTGCACCGCATCGTCAACGGCATCGCCACCGCGCGCTATGCGGGGAAGCGCGATGCCAGGGCGATCCCGGGCCTTGTGCGCAAGCCGGGCGAGGTGGTGGTGGGGACGCTCGCCGGACTGCGCTACGTCAAGGACATTCCGGCTTTGGTGCGCGCGGTGGGCGGCTGCTCCAGCCGCATCCGGCTGGTGATCGTGGGCGACGGGCCCGAGCGCGACAATATCCGCAACGCCGCGCTGGCGATGGGGCTGGGCGACCAATTGGTGATGCCGGGCTTCCTGCCCGAGCCGCATCTTTATGTCGGGCGGTTCGACATCATGGCGCTGTCTTCGCTCAGTGAGCAATTCCCGATCTCGGTGGTCGAGGCGATGGCGGCGGGCCTGCCGATCGCCGCGCCGCCGGTCGGCGACATTCCGCAGATGGTCGCGCCGGACAATGCCGAGTTCATCACCGAACTTCCCGGCGAAGTGCGGCTGCGCGACGCGATCGAGGCGCTGGCGCGCGATCCCGAGCTGCGGAAGAAGGTCGGCGCGGCCAATCAGGCGAAGGCGCGCGCCGAATATGACGAGGCGCTGATGATCCGGCGCTATGCCGAGGTCTATGAAACCGCGATGGGGCGGCCGGGTACTCTCCTGTAGAGCATTTCGCTCGCGCGCGCGCATCCACACGCTATAGGAGAGCGTTACCGTACCGATGGGAGTTGGAAGCACCGTGTTCAAAGGCCTGAAGCCGATCGTCTACAATGGCCGCGAAGTCTGGCCTCTGGTGGAGGGCGGCAAAGGCGTCGCCGCGACCAACCATGCGTCGGCGGGCGCCTGGGCAGCGGCGGGCGGCATCGGCACGGTCAGCGCGGTCAATGCCGACAGCTACGATCCCGACGGCAAGATCATCCCGCAGATCTACAAGGCGCTGACGCGACGCGAGCGCCACGAGGAGCTGATCCAGTACGCGATCGAGGGCGCGGTGCAGCAGGTGAAGCGCGCGTTCGACATTGCCGGCGGTACCGGCGCGATCAACATCAACGTGTTATGGGAAATGGGCGGCGCGCAGCGCGTGCTGCACGGCGTGCTGGAGCGGACCAGGGGCCTCGTCGCCGGCGTGACCTGCGGCGCGGGCATGCCCTACAAGCTCAGCGAGATCGCCGCGCAGTACAACGTCCACTATTTGCCGATCGTCAGTTCCGGCCGTGCCTTCCGCGCGCTGTGGAAGCGGGCCTATTCGAAAGTCTCGGAACTGCTCGGCGCGGTGGTCTATGAGGATCCCTGGCTCGCCGGCGGGCATAACGGCCTCAGCAACGCCGAGGATCCGCTCAAGCCACAGGATCCCTATCCGCGCGTCAAGGAATTGCGCGAGACGATGCGCGAAGGTGGCATCTCCGACGACGTACCGATCGTGATGGCGGGTGGCGTCTGGTATCTGCGCGACTGGAACGAGTGGATCGACAATCCCGAACTCGGCCAGATCGCCTTCCAGTTCGGCACGCGCCCTTTGCTGACCAAGGAAAGCCCGATTCCGGAGGACTGGAAGGCGCGGCTGACCAATATCGAGGAAGGCGAGGTGCTGCTGCACCGTTTCTCGCCGACCGGTTTCTATTCCAGCGCGGTGCGCAATCCGTTCCTGAAGAACCTCGAAGCGCGCTCGGAGCGCCAGATCGCCTTCTCCACGCTGGAGGCGGGTGACCATACCTTCCAGCTCGACGTGGGCGTGAAGGGCAGGAATTTCTGGGTGACGCGCAACGATCTGCTGCGCGCCCGCCAGTGGTTCGGCGAGGGCTTCACCGATGCGCTGAAGACTCCCGACAACACGCTCGTGTTCGTCACCCCCGAGGAAAAGACCGTGATCCGCAAGGACCAGGCGGATTGCATGGGTTGCCTCAGCCAGTGCGCCTTCTCGTCCTGGGCGGATACCGAGACGAATTCGACGGGGCGTCTCGCCGATCCGCGCAGTTTCTGCATCCAGAAGACGCTGCAGGACATCGCGCATGGCGGCTCGACCGAGAACAACCTGATGTTCGCCGGCCACGGCGCCTATCAGTTCAAGCGCGATCCCTTCTATTCCAACGGCTTCGTGCCGACGGTGAAGCAACTCGTCGATCGCATCCTGACCGGCGACTAAAACACTAGTCATCACTATCTAATTGCGATATCCCTCCCGCAACGAGCAGGAGAGGGGCGATGGGCGCTGCGTGGTCGAACTGGTCGGGAAGTGTCGCATCGCGGCCCGACGCGGTGCTTCGTCCGAAAAGCGAGGATGAACTCGCCGCCGCGGTGAAGGCCGCGAGCATGGTGCGCGCGACGGGGGCGGGGCATTCGTTCATGCCGCTTTGCGATTCGAATGGGCTGATTCTCCAGCTGGAAGACTTGCCCGGCACGCTGACGGTCGCTCCGGACCGCCAATCGGCGCGCGCGCCCGCCGGCTGGAGCCTCAAGAAGCTCACCGCAGCTTTGTGGGAAGAGGGCTTGGCGCTCGCCAATCAGGGCGACGTGAACCCGCAATCGCTGGCGGGTGCGATGGCCACCGGCACGCACGGCACCGGGCGCGACCTCGGCAGCCTCGCCACCTTCGCGCGCGGTTTCCGCCTGATCGGCGCTGATGGTGAAGCGCGCTGGTGCGACGCCATGACAGAGCCCGATTTGTTCCAGGCGCAGCGCCTGTCGCTCGGCATGTTCGGCATCGCGATCGAGATCGACTTCGCCGTGATCCCGGCCTTTCATCTCGAGGAGCGACTGGAGAAGATGCGCTGGGACGAAGTGCGCGAGCGGTTCGATGATCTGGTCGCGCAGCATCGCCACGTCGAGTTCTGGTTCTTCCCGCATGCCGATAGCGTGATCCTGAAGACGTTGTCGCTGACAGAGCCCTGCGACGCCCCCGCCAGCACCACCGACATGGAGGAGGCCGCGTTCCGTCGCGTGCTCAATATCGGCGCGGCGGTGCCGTGGCTGGTGCCGCCGCTGCAGAAACTGATCATGAAGACGCCGCTCGACGGCCATCGCCGCGGGCCGGCCTATGCGATCTTCCCCTCGGACCGCACCAACCGGTTCGAGGAGATGGAGTATGAGATGCCGCGCGCGGCGGGGCTGGACACGCTGGCCGAGGTGGTGGGCTGGATCCGCAAGAAGCGCCTGCCGGTCTCGTTCCCGTTCGAGTTCCGCGTCGTCGCGCCGGACGACATCTGGATGAGCCCGATGAATGACGGTCCGGTCGCCTCGATCTCGATGCACCAATATGTGAAGATGCCGTGGCGGGAAGTGTTCAGGGACGCCGAAGCGATCTTCCGTGCGCATGGCGGGCGGCCGCATTGGGCCAAGCGCCACACGCTGACCCGTGCCGATGTCGATGCGCTCTATCCGATGGCCGAGCGCTATCGCGAAGTGCGTCGCGCCGCCGACCCGCGGGGCAAGTTCCTCAACCCGCACCTTTCGGAGCTGTTCGCCTGATGGACGACCGTGAATTGCATGCGCGCCTGATCGGCCAGCAGGGCTCGCGCGCCGCGCTCAACACGCCGGTGCTGGTGCTCGATCTTGATGCGCTCGACCGCAACATCGGGACGATGGCCGCGACGCTGAAGGCAAAGGGCGTTGGCTCGCGCCCGCACGCCAAGACGCACAAGAGCGTCGATATCGCGAAGCGGCAGCTGGCCGCCGGAGCGCTCGGCGTGTGCTGCGCCAAGATCGGCGAGGCCGAAGTGCTGGCGGATGGCGGGATCACCGGCATCCTGATCACATCGCCGGTGACCGCGCCGGGGGCGATCGCACGGCTCGCCGCGCTGGCGAAGCGCTCGCCCGGGCTGATGGCGGCGGTGGACAATCCCGAGGTCGCCAAACGGCTGCAGCATGCGCTGGCCGAGGCGGGCGCGACGCTCGATGTGGCGATCGACATCGATCCCGGCATCCGCCGCACCGGCGTCGCCAGCGCGGCGGATGCTGTGGCGCTGGCCGAGGCGATCGTGGTGGCCGACAACCTGCTTTACCGCGGCGTGCAGTACTATTGCGGCGCGCAGCAGCATATCGAGGGCTTCGCCGAACGCCGCGCCGCGATCGTCGAGCGCACCGACTATCTTAAGACCGTGATCGCCGCCTTGATCGAAGCCGGCTACCCGCCAGAGATCGTCACCGGATCGGGCACCGGCACGCACCTGATCGATCTCGAACTCGGTGTGTTCACCGAATATCAGACCGGCTCCTACGTGTTCATGGACAAGCAGTATCTCGACTGCGACCTAGCCGGGGAAGGCGCGGGCGCGCCGCCGTTCGAGACGTCGCTGGCAGTCGATGCGCGCGTGGTGAGCGCCAACAGCGAGCCGCTCATAACGATCGATGCCGGGTTCAAATCGCTCTCTACCGACGGCGGCGTGGCTGTGGTGCAGCGCGGGCCGGCCGAGGGGGCGATGTTCGTGTTCATGGGCGACGAGCATGCCGCGCTGATCGCGCCGGAGATCGCGAAGAAGCTTCGTCCCGGCGACGCCGTGAGCCTGACGGTGCCGCATTGCGACCCGACCGTGAACCTCTATGATTTCTACCACGTCGTGCGCGGCGACACCTTGATCGATCTCTGGCCGGTCAGCGCGCGCGGCCGGGCGCGATGACGCCGCTCCAGGCGTTCGGCCGCCGCGAGACGGTGGCGGTGATGATCGTCGGTGTGATCGGAGTGCTGATCCCGGGCCTGCAGCCGCAATTGCTCGGCGCGCTGGCGGCGACCGGGCGGATCGGCACGGGTGCGATCGGCTTGCTCGCGACGGCGGAATTGCTGGCGATGGGTATCGCGGCGGGCGGGGCAGGGCTGCTGTTCAAGGGCGATCGGTTGCGCGCGATCGCCGTTATGGGGCTGGCGATTTCTGCCGCTTGCGACTTGCTGACTCCGCTGGGCGGGACGGCGGCGATCTTCGGCCTGCGCATCGTTGCCGGGCTGGCCGAGGGCGTGCTGATCTGGCTGGCGATCGGCTTCATCATCCGCAGCGGCAATCCGGAGCGCTGGTCGGGCCTCTATCTCGGCATCCAGACCGCCGCGCAATTCGCGCTGGCCAGCCTGATCGGGCTGTTCGTGCTCGGCCGCACCGGCGCGACGGGGTTCGAATGGCTGGCGCTGGTGACGGTTGCTGGCCTGCTCGCCCTGCCGCTGCTGCCGCGCAGTTACGAGGCGCTGGAGCATGACGAAGCGGCGCGGGATGCGATCCCGCCGCGCGGCTGGATCGCGCTGGGAGGTATCGTCTTCTATCTCGCCGCTGTCGTCGCGGTGTGGGTCTATATCGAGCCGCTCGGCCTCCGCCGCGCGCTCGACGCTCATAATGTCCACATCGTCGCGCCACTCGCATTGGGATGTCAGGTGATCGGCGCGCTTGCGGCGGCATGGCTGGCGGAGCGGCTGCCCGCGCCGGGGATCGTGATCGCCTGCGCGGGCCTGTCGCTCGCTTTGCTGGCGCTGCTCGCACTGACCGCATCGCCCGCGGTCTTCATCGCCGCCGCGGCAGCGTTCGGGTTCCTCTGGCTGTTCGTGATGCCGTTCCAGATTCCGCTCGTGATCGCCGCCGATCCCAGCCGCCGAGCCGCGGTGATGATCGGCGGCGCGCAACTGGTCGGGTCGAGCCTCGGGCCGTTCGCGGCGGGGATGCTGGTGGAGGGTGACGACGTGTCGCCCGTGCCGCTGCTCGGCATGGCCTGCGCAATCACCGGCGTGATCCTGTTGCTCGGTGCGGGCTGGCGCCGCGCCGTGCCATGAAGCCCGGCCCCAAGCAGAAGCGCGCGCAGGAGACGTACGAGCGCCTGCTTGACGTGGCGGGCGCTTTGCTCGGCGAAGTCGGGATCGAGCGTATCTCGACCAACATGATCGCCGCCCGCGCCGGCGTGACGCCACCCGCGCTCTATCGCTATTTCGGCGACAAATACGCGATCCTCGAAGCGCTCGGCGCGCGGCTGATGGCCCGCCAGAACGACGTGCTCGAAGCATGGATCGCGCGCCATTCGCCGTGCGGGATCGAGGCGTTGCGCGGCGGCATCGGCGATCTGCTCGAGGAGACCGCGAAGGTCACCGCCGCCGAGCCCGGCGCGGTGTGGATCCTGCGCGCGCTGCACGCCACCCCGCAACTCGTCCATGTCCGCCTCGAATCGCATCGCTATGTCACCGACCGGCTGGTCGAAGCTTATGCCGCGCACTTGCCCGATGCCGACCGCGATGCGCTCTGGCGCCGGCTGCGCATCGCGGTCGAGCTGGGTTTCGCGGCGGACGAGATGCTGCACGAAGAGACGCGGCTTTCCTCGGACGTGGTGCTGGAGCATGTTGCGCGCCTGCTGCAGGCGATCTGAGCCGCGGCGAGGAGGTGAGGATGCGGTTTTCGGTTCTCCTGACGATCGGTCTGCTGACCGGCGCCGCGAACCCGGCGGAAGCGCAGAGCGTGCCGGTGGGCATCGTCGCCGATCCCTGCATCGCGAAGCTGACGCCCGATCAGGACTGGCCTAACCTCTGCCGGTATCGCGCGGACAATGCGACCGTCGCCGCCAGACCGCAGCATGACCGGGCCGTCGTGTTCATGGGCGATTCGATCACGCGGGGCTGGGATCTGGAGCATAGCCCGGCGCTCGGCACCGGCATGATCAATCGCGGGATCAGCGGGCAGACCACGCCGCAGATGCTCGCGCGCTTCATGGCCGATGTCGTCGCGCTGCATCCGCGCGCGGTGCATATCATGGCCGGGACCAACGATCTCGCCGGCAATACCGGGCCGGAAACCGAGCAGGACGTGAAGAACAATATTGTCGCGATGGCGACGCTGGCGCGGGCCAACCACATCCGCGTGATCCTCGCCTCGATCCCGCCGGCACGGGCCTTTCCCTGGCGGCCGGAGGTGAAGCCGCTGGCGGAGCTTCACGCGCTCAATGCTTGGCTGCGCGACTACGCGAAACGGACCGGCGCAATTTACGTCGATTACGGTCCAGCGCTTGCCGCGCCCGACGGCGGCATGCGCGCCGAGTTCTCGGCCGACGGCGTTCACCCCGATGCCGCAGGCTATGCCGCGATGGCGCCGGTGACGAAGAAAGCAATCGCCGCGGCCTTGCGCTAGATTGGCAGCCGATAGTCCAATCTAGTCATCCCCGCGAAAGCGGGGACCCATCTCGTGCCGGTGGCTCAAAGTGTGGCTGCGGTTTTGGCCGACTCAGGTGATGGGTCCCCGCTTTCGCGGGGATGACTAGATGTGTTGGCGGTTTTGGAGCCTAGCGTTCCCCCAACAACGTCGCACGCCTCCGCCTCACCAATTCGGTCAGCCATGACTTGAACGCGCGGACGCGCTGCAATTGCTGTGTGTCCTTGTGCGTGACGATCCAGAACGAGCGGGTGATCGCGATCTCGGGCAGCAGAGGCACCAGCGCCGCATCGCTGTCGCCGATGAAGCAAGGCAATACGCCGACCCCGGCGCCCGACGCGATCAGCCGATATTGCGCGTTGATGCTCGAGCTGCGCACCGCGGGCGACAGACGCGGATCGACCTCGCCGAGATAGCGCAGCTCTGGCGAGTAGAGCAGTTCGGGGATGTAACCGATCAGATTATGCTGGCGCAGATCGGCCGCGCTTTCGATCGCCGCGTGGCGGGCGAGATACTCGCGCGCGGCATAGAGGCGCAGGCGATAATCGGAGAGCTTGCTGCTCACCACCGGCCCGGCCTGCGGACGCGCGAGCAGGATCGCGATATCGGTTTCGCGGCGCGAGGGACTGAGGAACCCGCTGGTGGCGGCGAGATCGACGGTGAGCGCGGGATAGCGTTCGGTGAAATCGTGCAGATGGTGCGCGACGAACCACGTGCCGAACCCTTCCGACACACTCACGCGCAAATGACCCGAGAGCGTGCGCGGGCCACCCGGCGCATCGCCGATCCGCTCGGCCGCGCGCTGCATCGTCTCGGCGGCAGCGAGCAATTTTTCGCCGGCTTCGGTCAGCACCTGCCCCTCGCGCGTCTGCTCGAACAAGGTCTGCCCGATCCGCGCCTCCAGCCGCCGCAAGCGCCGCCCTATCGTCGTCGCGTCCACGCCCAACGCGTTCGCCGCGCGTGCCAATTGCCCCGCGTGCGCGATGGCGAGAAAATCCTGCAGGTCGTTCCAGCGTAAGGGCTGCATATATGCAGGTTACAGTCGCACTATTGCCGCTTGCCTGCAACCGCGCAGAGGATCAAAGCGCGGTAAGGCTGTTGGTCCTGCTCAGGAGAATCCCCCATGCGCATCATCGATCATCACATCGCCGGCCAGCAGGGCGGAGCGGGCGGGCGCATGAGCGACGTGTTCGACCCCAATCTCGGCCGCGCGCAGGCGCAGGTGCGGCTTGGCACCAAGGCCGATCTCGATCGCGCGGTGACGGCGGCGCAGAAGGCCCAGCCGGGCTGGGCGGCGACCAATCCGCAGCGCCGGGCGCGCGTGATGTTCGAGTTCAAGCGCCTCGTTGAAGCGAATATCGAGGAGCTGGCGCTTCTGCTCGCGTCGGAGCACGGCAAGGTGGTGGCCGATGCGCGCGGCGACGTGCAGCGCGGGCTGGACGTGATCGAGTTCGCCTGCGGGATCCCGCACGCGCTGAAGGGCGAATATACGCAAGGCGCAGGCCCCGGCATCGACGTCTATTCGATGCGCCAGCCGCTCGGCATCGGCGCGGGCATCACGCCGTTCAACTTCCCGGCGATGATCCCGATGTGGATGTTCGGCATCGCCATCGCGGTCGGCAATGCCTTCATCCTGAAGCCCTCCGAACGCGATCCCAGCGTGCCGGTGCGCCTCGCCCAGTTGATGCTCGAGGCCGGCGCGCCCGAGGGCATCCTGCAGGTCGTGCATGGCGACAAGGAAATGGTCGACGCGATCCTCGATCATCCCGCGATCAGCGCGGTGAGCTTCGTCGGTTCGTCCGACATCGCGCATTATGTCTATCGCCGCGGCGTGGACGCCGGAAAGCGCGTCCAGGCGATGGGCGGCGCGAAGAACCACGGCATCGTCATGCCCGATGCCGATCTCGATCAGGTGGTGAACGATCTCGCCGGCGCCGCCTTCGGCTCGGCGGGCGAGCGCTGCATGGCGCTGCCGGTGGTGGTGCCGGTCGGCGACAAGACCGCGGACGCGCTGCGCGAGAAGCTGATCCCCGCGATCGATGCGTTGCGCGTCGGCGTCTCGACCGATGCCGAAGCGCATTACGGCCCGGTGGTGACCGCGCAGCACAAGGCGAAGATCGAGCAGTGGATCCAGACCGGCGTCGATGAAGGCGCCGAACTGGTCGTCGACGGCCGCGGCTTCAAATTGCAGGGCCACGAGGAGGGTTTCTTCGTCGGCCCGAGCCTGTTCGATCGCGTGACGCCCGAAATGCAATCCTACAAGGAAGAGATTTTCGGCCCTGTCCTCCAGATGGTGCGCGCGAAGGATTTCGAGGAGGCGCTCGCGCTGCCCTCGCAGCATCAGTACGGCAACGGCGTGGCGATCTTCACCCGCAACGGCCACGCCGCGCGCGAGTTCGCCGCGCGGGTGAACGTCGGCATGGTGGGCATCAACGTGCCGATCCCGGTGCCGGTCGCCTATCACACCTTCGGCGGCTGGAAGCGCTCGGCGTTCGGCGATACCAACCAGCACGGCATGGAAGGCGTGAAGTTCTGGACCAAGGTGAAGACGGTCACGCAGCGCTGGCCCGATGGATCGCCCGATGGCGGTAACGCGTTCGTCATTCCGACGATGGGGTGATCGCGTTCGCCCCATAACCGGGAGATCGTCATGAAAGCATCCGTCACCGCATTCGTCTTGCTCGCGCTCGCTGCTGCCTGTTCGCCGAAATCCGCCGACCAGAAATCGGTGGAAGTCGATCACAACGAGGCGAAGGCGGACGCGGCGATCCAGAACATCGTGAAGGTCGATGGCCCCGCCGCCGTCGCACCGGGCGTTCCGATCAGCAAGCTGCCCGCGACCATCCGCGATCCGGATGCCCTGCCGCTGCCATTGCAAGGGCGCTGGGGCCTGACTGCGGCCGATTGCGATGTGAGCGTCCGCGCGCCCAAGGGGCTGCTGGTGATCGCGCCGAAGCAACTCACCTTCTACGAAGCGAAGGCGACGATCGTCTCGCTCGACAAGGCGACCGATTATGCCGTGACGGCGGGCCTGTCGTTCGAGGACGACAACAAGAAGCAATGGACCAGCGTCGAGACTTTGGCCCTGGTCACCGGCGGCACCGCTTTGATCCGCACCGAGCAATCGCCGGTGAAGACCTATCGCTACCAACGATGCCGGTAGCGCGGCCTCTCGCTCACGCGGTCGCAGGTTCCTGCGCCGCCGGCGTGCGCGCCGCCACCGCCTCGAACCGGTCGTGGTAGCGCGGATGCTCGGTGCCCATCATCCGGTCCCACCAGGTGAAATAGAGGCCGAAATTATACCGGCCCTCGGTGTGGTGCAGGTCGTGATGCGTGGTCGTGGTCAGCCAGCCGGTCCAGCGCGAGCGGGTGAAGCCCGACCAGGCCAGTTCGTGCCCCGAATGGCCGATCGCGTTGCGCGCGATCTGGTGGCCGAGGAACAGGAAGATCGCGAGCGGATAGACCGGCGCGATCTGCGAGATGCCGAACAGCATCACCGGCACGTAGAGCGATTCGAACACCGATTCGATCGGTGCGAAGGCATAGGACGCCCAACTGGTCGGCGTGCGCGACTTGTGGTGCGCGGCATGCGCCCGCAGGAACAGGGCGCGCAAATGCAGCCCGCGATGCATCCAGTAGAACCAGGCATCGTGCAGCACGACCATCGCGGCAATCTGCGCGACCATGATCGCGATCACCGGCCCGCCGTGCGCGATCCTGATCCAGCCGGCTTCGATCCCTGCGAAGGCGATCAGATTGACCAGCCCGAAGATCGCCACGGTCTGCACCGAGAGCAGGAATTCGCGCCGCCGGTCGGCGAAGCTTGCGGCGCGCTGCTGGATGCGGCGCGGCGCGGTCCAGCGGCGCAGCAGCCAATAGATCAGCGCGACGCCCGCGGCGCCGAGCAGGTAACGGATCATCTCGATCTGGAAGCTGTGCGCCCAATGCAGGCCGATCGTGGTGAGCAGGTTGGTCATCGTGCGGCTCCGAAGCGTCGTCGTATCGCGGCCGCTGGTAGCAGGCGAGGGCCACAGCGGCTCCGCGCTGCCGGAAAATGCCGATCGATTCCGGAATCGATCGATCTTTTTCAGTTTCGGCCGATCGCGGCGCGGCGGAACTCGCTCGGCGATTGCCCGGCATCCTCGCGGAAGGCGCGGTTGAACGGCGCGAGCGAGCCGTATCCCAGGTCCATCGCGATGGTCAGGATCGGCAGATCGACTTTGGCCGGATCGGCGAGCAGCCGTTTCGCATCGGCGACACGATGATGGTTCAGGAACGCCGAGAAATTGCGATAGCCCAGCCGCTGGTTGATCAGCGCGCGCAGGCGATGCTCGGGCACGCCCAGCGTCGCGGCCAGCCCGCCGATCGACAGGCCGGGCTCGCGATAGGCGCCGGCGGCGATCGCCGCGTCGAGCTTGCCGTTGAGCACATGCTCGGCGGGGTTGAAGCGCGGTTCGGGCGCCGGGCGCGCGGGATCGAACAGCAGGTCGGGGTCGCTTTGCAGCAGCGCGACGCCCATCGCGCTGCTCGCGATCAATATCGCCACTGCCTGGCCGATGCCCAGGTCGGAGCCGTTGCGGCGAAAGCCGAACAGCAATTCGAGCACGATCACCACGAACGCCAGCACGCCGACCACCACCACGAAGCCGACGCGCAGGCGGCGGCGCTTCTCGATCAGATCGTCGCCGCGCTCGCGGATCGCGATCAGGATCGCGTGGGCGATCAGCAGCAGCGAAACGCCGCGCTGGACCAGCGCCACGGTGAAGGCGGCGTTCCCGGCGAACCGGAATCCGATCCAGCACCCGACCAATGCCACCGCGCCGACGGCGGCGATGCGCCGGTCGATCTCGCGCTCGAACAGCAGGTGCGCGAATACCCACAGCGACAGCGGCACCGATTGCGCCAGCAACTGGATCAGCGCCCAGAAGGCGCTGCGATCCGGGTGCAGCACGGGCGTCGCCAGCGTGAGATAGGCGGCGACGCCGACCAGCAATATCGCCGTCGTCAGGCGGATTTTCAGCGGCGCACGCCCGCGCCCGATCACCATCGCGATCAGCAGCACCTGCCCGATCGCCAGCATCCGCATCACGGTGTCGAAAAGATCGATCGGGGTCATCGCGCGTGCGTTATGACCCGCCCGTATCGCCTCGTCCATCGCTGCCCGAATGGTAGGATTCGGCCCGCAACCTCGCTAGAGCCTCGCTTATGACCCAGCAATTCGACCTCACCGACGATCAGCGCGAGATACAGGATCTGGCGCGCAAGTTCACCGCCGATCGCATCACGCCCTTCGCGGGCGAATGGGACGAGAAGCATCATTATCCCGTCGATGTCTGGAAGGCGGCGGGCGAACTCGGCTTCGGCGCGATCTACGTCGCCGAAGAGAGCGGGGGCATCGGGCTCGGGCGGCTCGAAGCGGCGCTGATCATGGAGGCGATGGCCTATGGCTGCCCCGCGACCAGCGCGTACATTTCGATCCACAACATGGCGACGTGGATGATCGACCGCTTCGGCGGGCAAGAGATCAAGGACCGCTTCCTTCCCGATCTCGTCAGCATGGAGAAGATCGCGAGCTATTGCCTGACCGAGCCGGGCTCGGGCTCCGATGCGGCGGCGCTCAAGACCAGCGCGCGGCTCGACGGCGATCATTATGTGCTGAACGGCACCAAGCAGTTCATCTCGGGCGCCGGATACAACGACATCTATGTCTGCATGGTGCGCACCGGCGAGGAGAAGTCGAAAGGCATTTCCTGCCTGGTGATCGAGAAGGGCACGCCGGGCCTGTCGTTCGGCGCCCCCGAGAAGAAGCTCGGCTGGAATGCCTCGCCCACCGCGCAGGTGATCTTCGAGGATTGCCGCGTGCCGGTCGAGAACCGCGTCGGCGCGGAAGGCGACGGCTTCCGCTTCGCGATGGCCGGGCTCGACGGCGGCCGGCTCAATATCGGCGCCTGCTCGCTGGGCGGCGCGCAGCGCTGCCTCGACGAGGCGGTGAAATACACCAAGGAGCGCCAGCAATTCGGCACGCCGGTGGCGGATTTCCAGAATACGCAATTCATGCTCGCCGATATGGCGACCGATCTCGAGGCGGCGCGGGCGCTTCTCTATCTCGCGGCGGCCAAGGTGACGGCGAACGCGCCCGACAAGTCGCGCTTCTCGGCGATGGCCAAGCGGCTGGCGACCGACAACGGCTCGTCCATCGTCGATCGGGCGCTCCAGTTGCACGGCGGCTACGGCTATCTCCGCGATTATCCGATCGAGCGCTTCTGGCGCGACTTGCGCGTGCATTCGATCCTGGAGGGCACGAACCAGGTGATGCGGATGATCGTCGGCCGGGACCTGACTCGCCAGTGAGCGATGCGGACACCCAGACGCCGGGCGTGACCGCGCTCTGGCAGGATGCGCTGACCGGCGTCTCCGAGGCGATGATGGCCGCCGCGCGCGCGCCGATGAAGGTCGAGGCGACGCGGCCGTTCGATCCGTTCGCGCTGTTCCGCACGATGTCCGAATTCGCGCTCGGCCTCGGCCAGCGGCCGCAGCAATTGCTCGAGGTGCAGCTGGAAGCGGCGCGCGAATGGGGCGAGTTCTGGGCTTCGGCCTGGGTGCCGCGCACGCCCGAGCAACGCCCGCGCGATCGCCGTTTCGCCGCTGCGGAATGGGAGGAGAATCCTTATTACCGGACGCTGCGCGATTCCTATCTGCTCGCCTCGAAGCAGTTGCGCGATCTGGTCACGCAAGGCGCGGGGGACACACCCAATCGCGCGATGATGAACTTCCTCGCGGACCAGTATCTCAACGCGATCGCGCCGACCAATTTCGCGATGACCAATCCGGAGGTGATGCAGCGCACGGTCGAGACCGGCGGTGCGAACTTGGTCGCCGGTTTCGCGCACCTCATCGAGGATCTGTCGGCGGGGAAGGGCATCGTCCGCCGCCGCACCGCCGATAGCTTCGAAAAGGGCCGCACGATCGCCGCGACGCCCGGCGCGGTGGTGTTCCAGAACGACCTGTTCCAGCTGATCCAGTACGATCCGGCGACGCCCGACGTGGCGAAGGAGCCTCTGCTCTACGTCCCGCCGCTGGTGAACAAATTCTACATGATCGATCTCCAGCCGAAATCGAGCCTGGTGAAGTGGCTGGTCGATCAGGGCCGCACCGTATTCGTGATCTCGTGGATCAATCCCGACGAGCGGCATCGCGACTGCGGCGTCGAGGAGTATGTGCTGAACGGCATCGTCGAGGCGATCGGCGCGGCGCGGACGACGTCGGGCGCGGAGAAGGTCGATCTGTTCAGTTTCTGCCTCGGCGGCACGCTCGTCGCGGTGGCACTGGCGTGGCTGCAGGCCAAGGGCCGCGCGGACGAGGTCAACACCGCGACCCTGATCGGATCGATGGTCGATTTCGCCGATATGCGCGACTGGGCGGCATTCGTCCACGAAGGCCATCTCGACGCGCTGGAAAAGCATCTCGAGCAGCGCGGCTTCATCGATTCGACCGAATTGCAGCAACTCTTCGCCGCGGTGCGCTCGAACGACCTGATCTGGTCGTCGGTGATCAACCATTACCTGCTCGATCGCGATGCGCCGCCGAGCGACCTGCTCTACTGGTTCGAGGACGGCGCGCGCATCCCGCAGGCGTTCCTGAAGAGCTATAATCGCGGCTTGCTGTTCGCCAACGCACTGAAGAGCGGGAGCGGCTTTACTGTCGGTGATGTGGCGATCGATCTCGGCGCGGTGACAACGCCGGTGTTCCTGATCGCGCTGAAGGACGACCACGTCTCGGCATGGGAAGCCGTATACGACGGCGGCAAATTGTTCGGCGGACCGGTCACCTATGTGCTCGGCGGATCGGGGCACAATGCCGGCGTGATCAACCCGCCCGCCGCCAACAAGCACGGCTTCTGGACCAGCGACGCGAAGCCCGCGACCGCCGCCGAATGGCTGGCGGGCGCGGAGAAGCATCCGGGATCGTGGTGGCCGCATTGGGATGCCTGGCTGACCGCGCACGATTCGGGCGAGCGCGTCGCGCCGCGTCAGCCCGCCGATCCGATCGAACCCGCGCCGGGTTCCTATGTTTCCATCACGCACTAGGGGGGATTTGCGTGAATTTCGTGACGACCGACGACGTTCTGACCTACGCCGAAGGCTGCGCCGGGCGCATCCGGCTCGACCGGCCCAAGGCGCTGCATTCGCTCAATCTCGGCATGGTGCAGGCGATGACGCGCGCTTTGCTCGGCTGGCGCGAGGATGACGACGTGCGGATCGTGCTGATCGATCACGCCTCGGGCCGCGGCTTCTGTGCCGGCGGAGACGTCGTGACGATCGCAAGGGACGTGCCGGAAGGCGGTCAGGCCGGGCACGATTTCTTCTTCGAGGAATATCGCCTCAACCATCTGATGTACACGTATCCGAAGCCGGGCGTGGTGTTCATGGACGGCATCGTGATGGGCGGCGGCGTGGGCATCGCCTGTCCGTGCCGCTACCGCGTGGTGACCGAGCGCACCGTGTTCGCGATGCCCGAGACGACGATCGGCCTGTTCCCGGACGTGGGCGGCGGACGCTATCTGTCGCGGTTGCGTGGGCGCGTCGCGCAATATCTCGCGCTCACCAGCGCGCGGATCGACGGCGCCGATTGCATCGCGCTCGGCCTCGCCAATTTCTACATCCCGTCCGAGCGGCTCGAAGAGGTGAAGGCGGAGATCTGCGCGACGCCGGAGAAGACCGAATCGATCCTGGCCGGCGCCGCGGTGGCGCCGCCGCCGGCGAAGATCGTCGCGCAATTGCCCGACATCAACCGCCTGTTCGCCTCGGACGATTTCGAGGCGATCGTCGCCGCGCTGGAGGCCGATGGCGGGGAATGGGCGCAGGCCACGCGTGCGATGCTCGGCGGGCGCTCGCCGACCGCGTGCAAGGTCTCGCTCAAGATGCTGGTCGAGAGCCCCAAGCAGCTCCATTTCGTCGACGAGATGCGGATGGAGTTCGGCATCATGGCGCGGATGTATCGCGCGCGCGATTTCGCCGAAGGGGTGCGCGCATTGCTGATCGACAAGACCGGCGATCCCGCCTGGTCGCCGCCGACGCCGCCCGAAGTGACTGCCGACATGGTCGATGCCTATTTCCGGCCGCTGCCCGCCGACCAGGCCTGGTCGCCGCTGCCGCCTACCGCCAAGGGAGACTGAGCCATGGCTAGTTACGAGACGATCCTGGTCGAGCAACGCGAGGGCGGCGTGACTTTGATCACGCTCAACCGCCCGCAGGCGCTGAACGCGCTGAACAATCAGGTGCTGGGCGAGCTCAACGCCGCGATGGCCGCGTTCGACGCCGATCGCTCGCAGGGCTGCGCGGTGCTGACGGGCAGCGAGAAGGCGTTCGCCGCTGGCGCCGACATCAAGGAGATGCAGCCGCAATCGTTCGGCGACATGTATGGCGACAATTACTTCGCCGGCTGGGAGCAGTTCACGCGGGCGCGGAAACCCGTGATCGCCGCAGTGGCGGGCTTCGCGCTCGGCGGCGGCTGCGAGCTGGCGATGATGTGCGATTTCATTCTCGCCGCCGATACCGCGAAGTTCGGTCAGCCCGAGATCAAATTGGGCGTCGCGCCGGGCATGGGCGGATCGCAGCGCCTGACGCGCGCGGTCGGCAAGTCCAAGGCGATGGAGATGTGTCTCACCGGCCGCTTCATGGATGCCGCCGAAGCCGAGCGCGCGAGCCTCGTCTCGCGGGTGATCCCGGCTGCGGGCCTGCTCGAAGAGGCGCTGAAGGTCGCCGGCCAGATCGCCGGCATGGCACCGCTCGCGGTCAAGGCCAACAAGGAGATGGTCAACGCCGCGTTCGAGACGACGCTGAACCAGGGTGTCCAGTTCGAGCGCCGCCTGTTCCACGGCCTGTTCGGGACCGAGGACCAGAAGGAAGGTATGGCAGCGTTCGTCGAGAAGCGCCCGGGGAAGTGGGTTGGGAAATGACTTTGCTTCCTCGCCCCTCCGCAGGAGGGGAGAGGGATGCGGAGACTTGGCAGCTTGCTGCCTAGTCGCAGCTGGGAGAGGGGTGTGCGGTCGCGAGCGACCGCGCGAGCCGAAGGCTCGCACGACCCCTCTCCCAACCTTCGCTAAGCGGCTGCGCCGCTAAGCTTCGGTATCCCTCTCCCCTTTCAGGGGCGAGGGTGGAGAGGAAGAATATGGCACGCGTAGCATTTATCGGTCTCGGCAACATGGGCGGCGGGATGGCCGCGAATCTGGCGAAGAAGGGGCACGACGTGCGCGCCTTCGATCTTTCCGCCGAGGCGCTGGAGCGCGCCAAGGCGGCGGGGTGTCTGCCGGTCGAGAGTGCGGAAGCCGCTTGCGACGGCGCCGAGGCGATCATCACGATGCTGCCCGCGGGCAAGCATGTCGAGCAGGTTTACGGCGAGAGCATCTTCGCTGCCGCACCGCCGGCCGCGATCCTGATCGATTGCTCGACGATCGACGTCGCCACCGCCAAGCGCGTCGGCGAGGCGGCGCAGGCCAAGGGCCTCGCGATGGTCGATGCGCCGGTCTCGGGCGGGATCGCCGCGGCCAATGCCGGCACGCTCACCTTCATGGCCGGCGGCACGAGCGAGGCGTTCGCGCGTGCCGAGCCGTTCCTCTCCGGCATGGGCAGGGCGGTGATCCATGCCGGCGGCAGCGGGGCGGGGCAGGCGGCCAAGATCTGCAACAATATGATCCTCGGCGCCGAGATGATCGCGACCTGCGAAGCGTTCCGGCTCGCCGAGAAGCTGGGCCTCGACCAGCAGAAGTTCTTCGACATCGCCTCGGTCTCGTCGGGGCAGAGCTGGTCGATGACGAGCTATTGCCCGGTGCCGGGCGTCGGCCCGGAGACGCCCGCCGATCGTCAGTATCAGGGCGGCTTCGCCACCGGCCTGATGCTCAAGGACCTGCGCTTGGCGATGGAAGCGGCCGCGTCGGTCAACGCCAACACGCCGATGGGCGCGAAGGCGGCCGAACTCTATGGCGCGTTCGTGGAAGCGGGCAATGCCGGGCTCGATTTCTCGGCGATCATCAAGACGCTGTGACGCGCTTCCGGTTTTCCCGCGAAAGCAGGAATCCATAGGCCAAGTCGTGCATCGGTAACCCTGGGCTCCTGCTTTTGCAGGAGCACGGGCAACGCTAGAGCATCGTGCCGTTAAATGCTCCATATCCTGTTTTTGTGAAGTAGTTGGAGCATTCGTCTGGCTCGAAGAGGCGGCAGATATCGCCGATGGCGTCGATCAGGGCATCGAAGGTGCGCGCCGCGGCCTTGCGGAGGTGGGCCTTGAGCTTGGCGAAGGCCATCTCGATCGGGTTCAGATCGGGCGAGTGTTGGGGCAGGAAGAGCATCCATGCGCCGCGTGCGCGGACGGCAGCCTCAGCCTTGGCGCTTTTGTGGACCGAGAGATTGTCGAGGATGACGACATCGCCTGGCGCCAGCGTGGGCGCGAGTTGTGTCTCGATATAGATGTTGAAGGCGTCCCGGTCGATCGCGCCGGGGATCACCCAGGGCGCCGTCAGCCCGTCATGGCGTAGACCCGCGATGAAGGTCTGGGTTCCCCATCTACCGAACGGGGCGCTCGCCTTGAGGCGCTTTCCCCGCTTCGCTCGTCCGCGCAGGCGGGTCATCTTGGTGTTGACCGAGGTCTCGTCGATGAACACCAGCCGGCCCGGATGGCGGCGCAGGTGCGGTTGCCGGTGATCGACCCAGTCCCTGCGCCGTTCGGCCACATCAGCGCGTGCGCATTCCGACGCCATCAGCTGTTTTTTTATATGTGAACCCCGCCCGGCACAAAAGCTTCGAGAGCGATGCCCAGGCCGCCGTCACCCCCCGCTCGGCGTGAAGCCGCGCCGCCAGTTCGGGCATGGTGATGTCGGGCGCGGCCTCAACAACAGCGATCAGATAATCCAGATGCTCTGCCAAGGGCCCTTCGTCAGCCGGCCGGCCCTGCTTGCGCGGCTTCGCGCTACCCTCGTTCGCCGCCCTTGCACTCCAGCGGATCGCCGAACTCGCGCTCACCGAATAACGCGCCGCGGCCGCCCGCCGCGAGCTGCCAGCCGATACCGCTTCGACCACTCGGTCCCGCAAATCATCAGATCGACATTCGCCCATCATCCACCTCCAACGAGGTTGAATCACAAACTCTCCCTCCTGGGAATCCATCGATTCATAAAATCAGCGCGATGCTCTAATTTTCGGGCGTTCCTCTATCGACACATTCCCGGCGTCAGGTCGACACACTGGCCATCGACCTCGGGCGTCGGCACACCCGCGGTCTCCGCCAGCGTCGGTGCGATATCGACCGTCTCGATCGGCGCGTCGCGCGTGTCGCCGGTGACGCCCGGCCACCAGAACAGGATCGGCACCTGGCGGTCGTGGTCCCAGGGCGAGCCGTGGCCGGCGACGGTGTCGCCCGGCCCGCGCGGCAGGCCGAAGCTGGTGCGCGGGGCATAGGCCACAGCGATGTCGGCCGAGCGATCGGCGTCGTAGCTTTCGTGGAAGCGCTGCGCGATCGTCAGCTTGTCGGGCGCGGTATGCGGGGGCACCGTCGCGGCCTCGACCTCGGCGCGGGTATAGACCTCACGCACCTCGGGCTGCTGTTTCAGCCAGGCAATTGCCGCGTCCTGTACCCTGGCCTTCAGCGCGGCATCGTTACCGACGTTGATGTAGAGCTGCTGCGGGTCGTCGGCGACGATCGGCTCGTAGGTCAGGCGGAGCTGGTCCTCGACCGCCTTGTTGAGCTTCGCGCCGAAGGCGAAGGTATCGAGCCGGCTCGCTTCGGGGTCGTGCTCATGCTCGCGCTCGGCGGCGTCGGTCGCGCCGTGATCGGCGGTCATCACTACCATCACCGGCACGTCGAGCTGCTGCAGATAGGTCATGAACTTGCCCAGCGTGGCGTCGAGCATCGCCTGCTGCACGCACATTTCCGGCCCGCCATTGCCGTAGCGGTGGCCGATATAGTCGTTGGCCGACAGGCTCACCGCCAGCACGTCGGTCGCCTGGCCGTGACCGAGATGCTCGCGCGCGATCAGTTTCTCGGCGAAATCCTCGACCACCTGATCGAACAGCGGCGAGGCGCGCAGATTGTCCTGGAAATCGGTGGTCATCAGGAATTGCGAATTGTCCTCGACATGCGCGGCGAGATCGGGCGGCACGTTGCCCGAAAGCGTGATCTGGCCGAACTTCACCGGCTTTGCCATCGCCGCGCAATCAGCCGAGGGCGCCGGCCAGATGGTCGGCGGGGTCTTCTGCCAGTCGGCGAACAGCGCGGCGTTATAGGCGTTGGCTGGATCGACCACCGCCGGCGTCGCCGGGCCGGCGAATTCGGAGGTGGTGAAGCCCACGCCGTCGAACCACCAATAGACCCCGTCGGCATGCTTGCCGCCCATCGTGATTGCGGCGCGGTCCTTGCCCGACACCGCGAAGCTGCGCGCGCCGGGCTCGGCGGCCTTCGTCCAGTCGCCAAGCGTGGTGACGCGCATGTTCTGCGGCCCGCGCGCGTTGATGTCGGAGGAGCCGGGCGCCTGCACGCAATAGGTCGGCGATCCGGTCTTCAGGTCGAACCAGCTGTTGGCGATGATCCCGGTATGCTCCGGGTGCATGCCGGTGAGGAGCGTGGAGTGACCGGGGCAAGTCTCGGTCGCGGCGTGGCTTTGATAGCCGATCGGAAAGGCGATGCCTGCCGAGAGCGTCTTGAGGCCGCCGGTGTAGCGCGACAGATAATGGCGATAGAGTTCGGAGGAGAATTGATCGACCGAGATCGCGACGATCAGCTTCGGCTTGGGCGGCGCGGGAACGGCGGCGACTTGAACCGGTGCGAGGGTGGAGGCGACTGACTGCGGCGGCGCGCTGCCGGCACAACCGGCGAGAGCGGCAGCGGCGCACAGGGTGGCGGCCAGAGCGAAGAACTTCATGCGATTCCCCCACTTGGTGCAAGGCGATGCAGCCCGCTATGAGCGGTGCGGCAGTTACGGACAAGGATGGCGATGCGCGTTTCGGGTTTCATCTTGGTGACATTGCGGGCGCTCATGGCCTGCCTGCTGTTTTCGGGCGTCGCACATGCCGACAGCCTGCCGCCTGCCGGGCAGAAGCATCTCGCGATCACGCTCGTTGCGGAGACCGATACGCCGGCACCGGGATCGCAAGTCACGCTCGCGCTCGACACGCGGCCAGAGCCGGGCTGGCACGGTTACTGGGAGAATCCCGGCGACGCGGGCTTCCCGACCAAGCTCGACTGGAAGCTGCCGGCGGGTGTGACCGCGTCGGCGCCGCGTTATCCAGTGCCGGAGACGATGCTCGTCGCAGGGCTGATGAACTACGTGTTCAAGGCACCCTATGCGCCGCTCGTGACGCTCTCGGTACCGGCCACGATCAAGCCGGGCGCGAAGCTGCCGGTCGCGGTACACATGGGGTATCTCGTCTGCACCGATACGATGTGCGTGCCGGAGGATGCCGATCTCGCGCTCGATCTAACCGTGGGCGATGGCCGTATCGCGCCTGAGCGGCAGGCGCAGTTCGATGCGTGGCGCAAGGCGCTGCCTAAGCCGCTTGGAGTGTCCGTTGCCTACAAGGTCGATAACGGCACGCTGACGTTCGCCGTCCCGTATCCGGCAAGCGCGCCGCTGGCCGACTCCTATTTCTTCGCGACCACGCTGAACGCGATCGATTTCGCCGCGCCGCAAACGGTGACGCGCGACGGCGACCGGCTGCTGATCGCGACGAAGCCCAAGGGCAGCACGAGCGCGATCGACGGCGTGCTGCGTATCGGTGCCGGGCAGGGGCTCGAGATCCACGCTACGCCGGGCGCGGTTCCCGCGGCTTCGAGCAGCAGCGAGCAAGATACGGGGTGGGTACAGACCGCGTTGGTCGCGTTCCTCGGCGCGGTGCTCGGCGGGCTGATCCTCAACATCATGCCCTGCGTGTTCCCGATCCTCAGCCTCAAGGCGCTGGGGCTGGCGCGTTCGGGCGAGACCGAACGCACCGCGTGGCACGAGGCGCTCGCCTATAGCGCGGGCGTCATCCTCGTCTGCGTGGCGCTGGGCGGCGCGATCCTCGGGCTGCGCGCGGGTGGCAGCGCGGTCGGCTGGGCGTTCCAGCTGCAGAGCCCTGCGACGATCGCGGTGCTGCTCCTGCTGAGCGTGGCGATCGCGCTCAACCTGGCAGGTCTATTCGAGGTGCCGACGCCCGCATTCGTCGGCAATTCCGGCGGCACCGGCGGCGCGTTTGCGACCGGCGCGCTTGCCGCGTTCATCGCCACGCCCTGCACCGGCCCGTTCATGGGTGCGGCGCTCGGCGCGGCGCTGATCCTGCCGTGGCCGGCGGCGCTGGCGGTGTTCGCGGGTCTCGGCATCGGCCTCGCGCTGCCGTTCCTGGCGATCGGCTTCATTCCCGCGCTCCGCAAACGCCTGCCCAAGCCAGGCGCGTGGATGGAGACCTTCCGCCACATCCTCTCGATCCCGATGTGGTTGACCGCCATCGCGTTGCTCTGGGTGCTCGGACGCCAGATCGGAATCGACGGGATCACGCGTGTTCTGTGCGCGGTGCTTGGCGCTGGGATCGTCTTGTGGGCGGCGGGCCGCCGCCAGCTGCGCGGCCTCGGCTTCGGCTGGCCGGCGGGCGTGTTGCTACTCGCGATCGTCGCGGCGGGCGCATGGCTGGCGGCCGATGCCCGCGCATCCCATGCAGCCGCGCTAACCACCATCGCATCGGGCGAGGAGCCGTTCACCGAGGCACGGCTCGCGGCACTCCGCGCACAGAAGCGGCCGGTGTTCGTCTATTTCACCGCCGACTGGTGCCTGACCTGCAAGGTCAACGAGAAAGCGGCGATCGAGACCGACACCGTGCATGACGCCTTCGCGAAGCACAATGTCGCGACGCTCGTCGGCGACTGGACCGATGGGGATCCGGTGATGGGGCGCTTCATCCAGGCGCACAATCGCGCCGGCGTGCCGCTCTATCTCTATTATGCGCCGGGTGCGGCCGAGCCGCAGGTGTTGCCGCAGGTGCTTACGCCGACGCTGCTGGCATCGCTTTCGTAGATGCGAGAGCTTCTTTGTAGTCATCCCCGCGAAAGCGGGGACCCATCATGGAAGCGTGCGGCAAAAGCACCGGGTCGTTTGTGGTACTTGCTGGAGATGGGTCCCCGCTTTCGCGGGGATGACTAAATTAGGCTGGGAGATGTCAGACCAGCTCCTCCGCCACCGCGTAGCGGTCGGCGGGCGGGGCGTAGGTCGCCTCCTCGTCTTGCAGCAGATGCCAGCCGTTGGGTCCGAGCACCTCGATCGGGCGGTAGCGTGTCTTGTACGCCATCCGCTCCGAGCCCTTCACCCAGTAACCCAGATAGACATAGCCCAGCCCAACCGAACGGGCGCGCAGGATGTGATCCATGATGATCAGATTGCCCATGCCGGGGCGGTTGGGGTCGTCGGCTTCGAAGAAACTGTAGATCATCGACAGGCCGTCGGCCTGCTGGTCGGTCAGGCAGGCGCCGATCAGCTTGCCGAGTGCGCCGTTCACCGATGGCTCGCGATATTCGACGATGAAGCTGTTGACCGGCGAATGCTCGACCATGTCGGCATAGTCGCTCTCGTCCATGCCGGCCATGCCGCCGCCGGGATGGCGCGCGGCGAGGTAGCGGCGCAGCAGTTGGAACTGCTCGTCGGTCGCCCAGGGGCGGCAGGCGTTGATCTCGAGATCGCCGTGGCGGCGCAACAGCTTGCGTTGCGTGGCATTGGCCTCGAACTCCGAGGCGACGACGCGCACCGACACGCACGCGGTGCAGCCCGCGCAACTCGGGCGATAGGCGACGCCCTGGCTGCGGCGGAAACCGATCCGGCCAAGCGCGTCGTTCAGCTCGCCGGCATGCGGACCGGTGAGCTCGGTGAATACCTTCCGCTCCTGCTTGCCCGGAAGATAGGGGCAGGGCGACGGGCTGGTCACGAAGAAGCGTGGAAAACGAAAAGGCGCCGTCACCGCCGCTGATCCCCTTGTCTGCCGATGGTCAATTCCGGCCTGGGATCACTATGAATCGGGGGAAACGTGATGAAAAGCGGCTTTACCATGAAAAGAAAGTTAACGCCGCCTTGGCGAGTCTGGAAGAGGCGGCGAGGCCGCTTCGTCACGAAAGTGTAGCGCGGATCGTTACGGCCGCGAAGAGTCCGGGGACTCGCTTCGTCGCGCGCCCGATTCCGTTCGGCGCGATGGTGAATCAGGCCAGTTCGACCAGTGCCACTTCGTACCCGTCGTCGCGCAGCGCGGCGACCAGCCGGTCGAGATGGGCGCGGTCGCGCGTCTCGCATTCGACGTCGAGGCTGAGCCCCTTGGCGGGCAGGTTGGTAAAGATGCGCTGGTGCGACAGCTCGAGGATGTTGACGCGCGTCTGCTCGAAGATCTTCGCCACGCGATACAGCGCGCCCGGCACGTCCTGCAGCCGGATGCGCAGCCGCGCCAGCCGGCCCGATCGCGCGAGATCGCGCAGCAGCACGTTGGCGAGCAGGCGCGTGTCGATATTGCCGCCGCACAGCACGATACCGATCGTCTTGCCCTTGAACCGCTCGGGATAGGCCATGACGGCGGCGAGTCCCGCGGCGCCTGCGCCCTCGACGACGGTCTTCTCGATCTGCAGCAACAGGCTGACCGATGCCTCCAGGCTGCGCTCGCTGACCAGCACGATGTCGTCAACCAGCGCCTTCACCATTTCCGCGGTGATCGCGCCCGGCTCCTTGACCGCGATGCCTTCGGCCAGCGTATCGCCCGCGCACGGCATGTCGGTGCCGTTGATGCGATTGTACATCGAGGGGAACAATTCGGCCTCGACACCGATCACCTCGATCGGATGGTCGGCGGCGCGCGCCACGGTCGCCATGCCCGAGATCAGCCCGCCGCCACCGATCGGCGTGACGAACGTGTCGATCGCCGGCACGTCCTCGAGCATTTCGATCGCGACCGTGCCCTGGCCCGCGATCACGCGCGGATCGTCGAATGGATGGACGAAGGTATAGCCGCGCTCCGCCTCCAGCTCGCGGGCATGGGCATAGGCGGCGTCGAACGTGCCGCCTTCCAGGATCACGGTCGCGCCATGCCCCTCGGTCTGCGTCACCTTCACGGTCGGCGTGTTGGTCGGCATCACGATCGTCGCCGGAATGCCGAGCCGGTGCGCGTGATAGGCGAGGCCCTGTGCGTGATTGCCGGCCGAGGCGGCGATCACACCCTTGGCGCGCGCCGCCTCATCGAGCTGGAGCAGGGTGTTGAGCGCGCCACGCTCCTTGTAGGCGGCGGTGAACTGGAGGTTCTCGAATTTGAGATAGATCGTCGCACCGATCATGTCGGATAAAGTGCGGCTGACGAGCGTAGGCGTGCGCACGATGGACTCGCGGATGCGCGCATGCGCGGCACGGACGTCGTCGATCGACACGGGAAGGGCGGGTTCGGGTTTCGCTTGGGTCGCCATCCGGTGCGCCTAGACCATCTGGCATGATGGTGGAACACCGCTTATGCGCGAGCGTCATGAAGACCATCTTGTTCGGCGCGGTTTTTTCCGTCGCGCTCGCCCTGCTTCCCGCCGCCGCTGCCGCCGACGCGCTGATCGACAACGTCAACGGCATCACGCTCGACAAGGACGGCAAGGTGATTCACTTCACCGGCCTGCTGATGACGGTCGACGGGCATGTCACGCGGTTGTTGCAGCAGGGGGAGAAGCGGCCCGACCGGCTCGACTGGCGCACCGACATGAAGGGCAAGGTGCTGCTGCCCGGCTTCATCGACGCGCACGGCCACATCATGGATCTGGGCTTCCGCGCGCTCGGGCTCGATCTGAGCGGCACGCATTCGCTCGACGAAGCGAAAGCGAAGATCGCGGCCTATGTAGCCGCCAATCCCGACAAGAAGTGGATCCTGGGCGGCGGCTGGAACCAGGAGGCCTGGGGGCTCGGCCGCTTTCCGACCGCCGCCGATCTGGATACGGTGTCCGAAGGCAAGCCGATCGTGCTCGACCGGATCGACGGCCATGCGGTGTGGGCCGACAGCGCGGCGCTGAAGGAAGCGGGCGTGACGCCGGCGACCAAGGCGCCGCCGGGCGGCCAGATCAAGGGCGGCGTTCTGGTCGATTCCGCGCGCCAACTGGTCGACAAGGTGGTGCCGCAGCCGCTGGCACGCGAGCGCGACGTCGCCTTCATCAAGGCGCAGCAGATGCTGCTCGCCGACGGCATCACCGCCACCTATGACATGCGCACGCAACTCGACGACTGGCTGGTGTTCCGCCGCGCCGCCGATGCTGGCAACCTGCGCATGCGCGTGGTCAGCTATGCCAACGGCATCGAGGTCGCGAACCGCGCGGCAGGCAACGGCCCGTCGCCCTGGCTCTATGGCGACAAGCTCCGCATGGTCGGCGTCAAGGTGTTCGAGGACGGCGCGCTCGGCTCGCGGGGTGCGTGCCTCAAGGCGCCCTATGCCGACGATCCGAAGAATAGCGGCCAGTGCTTCCTGAGCGACGAGCAGTTGCGCAACACGATGAGCCGCGCGGCGATGGACGGCTTCCAGGTCGCGGTGCATGCGATCGGCGACAAGGCCAATGCCGAGGTGCTCGGCGCGATCGCCGCGCTCTCGGATACCTACAAGGGCGATCGGCGCTGGCGGATCGAGCATGCCCAGATCGTCGATCCCGCTGACCTGCCCAAATTCGCCGAGCATGGCATCATCGCCTCGATGCAGCCGATCCACGCGGTATCGGACATGCGCATGGCCGAGACGCGGCTGGGTCCGGATCGGTTGGCGGGCGCCTATGCTTGGCGGTCGATGCTCGACAATCATGTGCCGCTGGCGTTCGGCTCCGACTACCCGAACGACGATTTTAACCCCTTCCATGGCTGGGCGGCGGCGTTCACCCGGCAGGACGCCAACAGCGAGCCGTTCGGCGGCTGGCAGCCGCAGCAGACGATCACGCGTGAGCAGGCGTGGCAGGCTTATACGATCGGCGCCGCTTATGCCGCCTTCGCCGAGGACAAGTTCGGCCGTCTCGCACCGGGCCAGCGCGCCGATTTCGTCATCGTCGATCGCGACCCGATGATGGCCAGCGCGAGCGAGTTGCGCGACACGAAGGTGCTGGAAACTTGGGTCGGTGGCGAGAAGATGTACGAGGCGAAATAGGAAAAGGCCGCGGCGCCCCCCGGTGCCGCGGCCTTCTTACTCGTTCCTGGGAACGATCAGGCGACCTTGGCGTCGATCACGTCGTCTGGCTCGCGCAGCACGTAACCGCGCCCCCAGACGGTCTCGATGTAATTCTCGCCGTCGGTCGCCATCGACAGCTTCTTGCGCAGCTTGCAGATGAAGACGTCGATGATCTTGAGCTCGGGCTCATCCATGCCGCCGTACAGGTGGTTCAGGAACATTTCCTTGGTAAGCGTGGTGCCCTTGCGGAGCGAGAGCAGCTCCAGCATCGCATATTCCTTGCCGGTCAGGTGCACGCGGGCGCCATCGACCTCGACCGTCTTGGCGTCGAGGTTCACCGCCAGCTTGCCGGTCTTGATCACCGACTGGCTGTGGCCCTTCGAACGGCGCACCACGGCGTGGATGCGGGCGACCAGTTCCTCGCGGTGGAACGGCTTGGTGACGTAATCGTCGGCGCCGAAGCCGAACGAGCGCACCTTGCTGTCCATCTCGCTGACGCCAGACAGGATCAGCACCGGGGTCTGCACGCGGGCGACGCGCAGTTTCTTCAGCACGTCATAGCCGTGCATGTCCGGCAGGTTGAGGTCGAGCAGGATGATGTCGTAATCGTACAGCTTGCCGAGATCGAGGCCCTCTTCGCCCAGATCGGTCGTGTAGACGTTGAAGCCTTCGGTCGAAAGCATGAGCTCGATCGCCTTGGCGGTCGTCGGCTCGTCCTCGATCAACAGCACGCGCATTGGCAGTTCCCTCTGTCACTTCGCGGCACCGAACACCCCCGTGGCCGGCTCAGCCTGCACAATCTATTAACCTGTGAAGAGATGAACGCAAAAGGTTAATTCTTCGCTAACCGGCCTGACTCCGCGAGTCGCGGGGAATCCGGCGTCAGGATTCGAGGTCCTCGCCGAGCACGTCGCGGATATAGAGGCTGCGCACCAGCGAGAAGATCACCACCAGCAGCGCGGCCGAGAAGAACAGGCCGAACAGCCCGAACACCAGCCCGATGCCGATGATCGCGAACAGGGTGATGGCAGGCGGGATCGCGATGACGCGGCTGGTGACATAGGGCGTGATGAAGTTCGACTGGATCAACCGCACCACGGCATAGGTCACGAGCGCGCCGATCAGCGGCCCGGTGCCGACCGTCGCGCCGAGGCCGAGCGCGGGCAGCATCGCCGCGGTCGGGCCGACATAGGGGATGAATTCGCTCAAACCCGCGAGCAGGCCCAGGGCGGCGGGCGAGGGGACGCCCGAAATCCATAGACCGAGCCCGATCAATACGCCCATCGTCGTCATCTGGATCAGTTGCGCGCGCAGCCAGAGCTTGAGCGAGTCCGCCGCATCGATGAGTGCGTCATGAATCACCGGCCGCTTGGTGGCGGGGATGAGCAGCAGGAAACCGCGCTCATAGACCTTGGGATCGGCGGCGAGGAACAGCGAGCCGGCGACGAGCAGCAGGACGTTGAGCGACAGCTCGCCCGCGCCGCGCACGAGATTGCCGGCGTCCTGCGCGACGCGCGAGGCGGCGAAGGCAGCCTCCACCGCGTCGACCAGCTTGGCTCCGACCGGTGCTTGCGACAGCCACGCGCCGAGCTGGTCGAGCAGGCCGGGCAGGCGCGCGACCAGCACGTTGATCTGCGGCCCGAACTGGACGCCGAACAGCCAGATCAGGAAACCGAGCAGGCCGAAGCCGGTCAGCATGCCGAGCGCCAGCGCGAGTTTCGGCGGCGCGCGCAGCCATGTCTCGTAGAGCTCGGCCACCGCGTGCACCGCGATCGCGCCGAGCATCGATCCGAAGGCGAGGATCAGGAGGTTGTGCGCGCGGTAGAGCGCCGCCGTCACGCCCAGGATCACGATCAGGATCACCACCCGCCGGATGAAGCGGATGTCGTCGAGATCGGGGGCGAGGCGCATCATCCTCGCGCAGCGCAGAGCCGGCGAAATCGTTCCGCGAGAAAATCGATCAGCTTGTCGACGCGCGCCGGGCGCAAGGCACCGGGCGGGGTCACCAGATGCAGCGCGATCGGCGGGGCCGACCAGTCGTCGAGAATCGCTTCCAATCGTCCGGCGGCGATCTCGGCATCGACGATGAAATCGGGCAGGCGGGCGATGCCGAGCCCGGCGTGGAGCAAGGGCAGCGTTGCGTCGCCGCTGTCGGTGATGAAGCGCCCGGCGGGGCGCACCGCTGCCTCTTCGCTACCCTTGCGGAATTGCCATGTCGGGTTGGAAACGTTGGCATAGCCGAACACCTCGTGCTGCGCGAGTTCGGCGGGATGGCGCGGGCGGCCGTGGCGATCGAGATAGGCCGGCGAGGCCACGATGCGCACCGTGATCGGCGCGAGGCGGCGGGCGCGCAGGCTGCTGTCGGGCAGGTCGGCGATCCGGAGCGCGATGTCGAAACCCTCGGCGACGATGTCGATCTTGGCGTCGGACAGCCGCAGGTCGATGTGGATCGCGGGATGCTCGAGCATGAAGTCGGCGATCGCCGGCGCGACATGGCTGAGCCCGAAGGTCATCGGCGCGGCGATGCGGACGAGGCCGGCCGGCGCGGTCGCCGCGTCGTGCGCTTCTTCCTCGGCGCAGCGTGCTTCGGCGAGCATGCGCTGCGCGCGCTCGGCCAAAGCCTTGCCGTTCTCGGTCAGCGTCAGGCGGCGCGATGTGCGGTGGAACAGCGACTGGCCGAGATGCGCTTCCAGCCGCGAGATCGCCTTGGAGACGGTCGCCTTGGATATGCCGATCGCTTCGGCCGCTGCGCTGAACGAGCGGTGTTCGACGACGGAGGCGAAGATCGCCCAGGCTTCGAGATCGGGAAGGCGCATGTGCTCTATGTATAATGGGAAACGATCGGTTTCCAGCGTTTCCATTTACGGCGTGATGGCAATGGCTATCTTGGCGGCAACAAGGAGATATCACGATGATCGATACCATCGAGACAATCGAGAAACGGCCGTTCGCGAGCCTGGGCCACGCCGATCACGGCTGGCTGAACGCGCGGCACCATTTCAGCTTCGCCAATTACTACGATCCCGACCGGATGAGCTGGGGCGCGATCCGCGTCTGGAACGACGACGAGATCGGTCCGAACTCGGGTTTCCCGCCGCATCCGCACCGCGACATGGAGATCATCACCTATGTCCGCAAAGGCGCGATCACGCACAAGGATTCGATGGGCAATAGCGGCCGCACCGGCGCCGGCGACGTGCAGGTGATGAGCGCGGGCACCGGCGTGCGCCATGCCGAATACAATCTCGAGCCCGAAACCACGACGCTCTTCCAGATCTGGATCGAGCCGAGGGGGCGGGGCGGCAGCCCGTCCTGGGGTGCCAAGCCGTTCCCCAAGGACGATCGTGCGGGCAAGTTCGTGACCCTGGCCAGCGGCTTTGCCGAGGATACCGACGCACTGCCGATCCGCGCCGACGCCCGCGTGCTCGGCGCGACGGTGAAGGCGGGCGAGGCGCTGACCCACGCGGTCGGCGAGGGGCGCCACGCCTATCTCGTGCCCGCTACCGGCGCGATCGAGATCGGCGGCGTGCGGTTCGACGCGCGCGACGGCGCTGCGTTGCGCGGCGGCCAGACCGTGACCATCACCGCGATCGAGGACTCGGAGATCGTCCTCGTCGACGCGGAATAAAATCCGCCGCCCAAATCCGTCATCCCAGCGAAAGCTGGGATCTCATGCGGCTTGAGACCCCAGCTTTCGCTGGGGTGACGGGTTCAATTCACGGAGCCTCGTCATGACCAAAATCCTCGTCCTCTATTATTCGTCCTACGGCCACATGGAACAGATGGCCGATGCGGTCGCCGAAGGCGCGCGCTCGGCCGGCGCCGAAGTCGATATCCGCCGCGTGCCCGAGACGGCACCGGCCGAAGTCGCCAAGGCCGCCGGTTTCAAGGCCGACATCGCGCATCCGGTGATCGAGGGCATCAACGCGCTGGCCGATTACGACGCGATCGTCGTCGGCTCGCCGACGCGCTTCGGCCGCATGTCGAGCCAGATGGCGTCGTTCCTCGACCAGGCCGGAGGCCTGTGGGCGAGCGGCAAGCTCAACGGCAAGGTCGGCGGCGCCTTCGCCTCGACCGCGACGCAGCATGGCGGGCAGGAAGTGACGCTCTTCTCGATCATCACCAATCTGCTGCATTTCGGGCTGACGATCGCCGGGCTCGATTACGGCTATGCCGGCCAGATGGGCGTCAAGGAAGTCCACGGTTCGTCGCCTTACGGCGCGACGACGATCGCGGACGGCGACGGTAGCCGCCAGCCGAGCCAGATCGATCTCGACGGCGCGCGCTATCAGGGCCGGCGGATCGCCGAGACGGCGGCGAAGCTCAGCGCCTGAGCGGCAGTTGCAGCGGCGCGATGCTGATCGGCGGCGTCGCTGCCGGCGGCGGATCGGTGATGATCCGCAGCCAGTGGTCCGACGTGTCGTTGACGCGCGGGCTGGCCGGAAAATCGATGCGGGCGCGGTTGAGGGTCAGCCGCGCCCGCAGCGCGCCGGGCGCATTGACCGTCGCGCCGACCCAGCGCCAGTGCCACGGCTCCCATGTCACGCCTTGGGCATTGCCGGGTGGAAAGCTCAGCTCGAATCCGTAATCGGTGGCGTGCGCGAGCAGCCAGCGCCCGGCCGGGGTCTGCGCGATGCAATCGTCGACATCGGGGCAATGCGGCGAGGGGCGCACGCCGAAATCGATCGCATAGCCGGTGGCATGCTCGCTATGCCCGGGCGGGCCGACCACGCGCGCACGGTCAGCGGCGTCGCGGGCATGCTTGCGCGGGCCGATGCCGTTGCAGAACACCGCACGCTGATGCTCGACCGAGCGATAGCAGGAAATGCCGTGCAGCGCGGTGCCGACGCCCGGCGTGTTCGCTGCCGCGGCCAGCAGTCGCGCGAGATCGGGCGCGACGTCGCGCTGGATCAGGCAGGGCTGGCCGATCGCGAATCCCGGCGGCGCGGAGACCAGTTCGCTGGGATCCGCCTGCTCGTAAGGGATGTGCCCGAGCACGCGCCCGTCGAGCGCGACGGGGACGATCTGGCCGACGCACAATTGCTCGGTTTGCGCGCCAAGCGGCGCCGCGCCGAGCAGGCACGCGCAAGCCGCCAACCACCATCGCATCGCCCACCGCATCGCGCTTGCTCTGGCATGGTGCCCGATGCGGTGGCAAGGGGATCGCATGCTGCTCGATCGCGTACTGTTCCTCGACGGTGAGGCCCTGGTCATCGACAAGCCCGCGGGCCTGCCGGTCGATCGCCCGCGCGACGGCGCGATCAGCCTCGAAAACCATCTCGACAGCCTGACCTTCGGCTTCAAACGCTGGCCGCAGGCGGTGCATCGGCTCGATCGCGACACGTCGGGCTGCCTGCTGCTGTCGCGCAATCCCAAGGCGCATGCGCGCTTCCAGCAGGCATTCGAGCGGGGACTGGTCGAGAAGCGCTACCTCGCCGTGCTTGAAGGCGTGCCGGAGGGGGAGGAAGGCATGATCGACCTGCCGCTCGCCAAGATCTCGACGCGCGAGGCGGGCTGGCGGATGACCGGCGACGCCAAGGGCAAGCCGGCGCGCACCGGCTGGCGGCTGCTGCGCATCGAGGGCGGCCGCGCGCTGGTCGAGTTCCGGCCCGAGACCGGCCGCACGCACCAGATTCGCGTGCATGCGGCCGAGGCGTTGGGCGCGCCGGTGGTCGGCGATCCGGTTTACGGTCGCGCCGATCCCAACGGCATGCTGCTCCACGCCGCCGCGCTGAATGTGCCGCGCGCGGGCAAGGAGCCCGTTGCGGCCGAGGCGCCGCTCCCGGAGCGCTTCGCCGCCGCCGGTTTCGGGCCATGATCGAGGTTCCCGAGGACGCGATCGAGGAGAAATTCCTCGCCGCGACCGGGCCGGGCGGGCAGAACGTCAACAAGGTCGCGACCGCGGTGCAGTTGCGCGTCGATGTCTTCCGCCTCGGCCTCGCTCCATGGGCCTATCGCCAGTTGAAGACGCTGGCCGGCAGCAAGCTGACCGCGAGCGGCGAGTTGCTGATCGTCGCGCGCCGCTTCCGCACGCAGGAGGCGAACCGGCAGGATGCGCGCGAGCGGCTGGCCGAACTGCTCCAGGCCGCGCATGTCCGCCAGGCGAAGCGCGTGAAGACCAGGCCCAGCAAGGCCGCCAGGGCGCGGAGAGTCGACGAAAAGAAGGGCCGCAGCGCGGTGAAGGCTGGGCGGGGCAGGGTGCGGGTGGAATAGGGCAGGACGTCGTCGGACTGCTCACCCTCACCCTTCCCACCCGGCTGTGCCGGGCGGGCCCCTTCCCTCTCCCATTGGGAGAGGGAGGGAGGCGCGCGGCGCCGGAAGGGTGAGGGTGACGAAACTGGCCGTAACGTCGCAAAAGTCGCACCTCTATCGCGCGCGAGGTGCGCGAATGTTGAGAATGTATAGGCCCGCGCGCGGATTTGCCCGCCTTGCGCCCGCGAGGCGACGGCGAAGCGCCGCTTATGCAACGATACGCGACACCTTCGCGCCATGCGCGCGACAGGTGCGCAACGGCATTGCGGCGCGGAAGCGGCGGCCGGATTACGGAGAAATCAACCTGTCAAAGAGCGGCCGCAGGATAGCTGTGACGGTCTCTCAAGAATTTCCCAACATTTGAAGAGGGCAATAGCCATCTATCAAGTCACGTTGCCTATCCGGGCAAGACACATTTGGCCTTGCCCGTGCCGCAGGACACCATATGGCGACTCCATGAAGGCCAGATAGAGCCAATCTCCGCAGGATGAACGATTTCGAACGTTTTAAGTTCGTAAAACAGATTGTCCCAACCCACCCGATAGATGCCCGCTCGGCCACCCCCTCCCGCTTCTTGCCGTTCCCGCCTATCTACCCACCCATGTATCAGTTCGACATCGCCGCCGGCTCGAAGGCCGAGCTTTATCGTGATCTCCTCGCCGCGCTCGACGCGCTGACCGCGGACGAGCCCGATCCGATCGCCAACATGGCCAACGCCGCGGCGCTGATCTGGGAATATCTGCCCGATCTGAACTGGGCGGGCTTCTACCGCAATGTGGACGGCGGGCTGGTGCTCGGGCCGTTTCAGGGCAAGGTGGCGTGTATCCGCATCGCGTTCGGTGACGGCGTGTGCGGCGCGGCGGCGAAGACGCGCGAGACGCAGCTGGTGGAGGACGTCCTCGCCTTTCCCGGCCATATCGCCTGCGACGTGGCGAGCCGTTCCGAGCTGGTCGTGCCGGTGGTCGTCGAGGGCCGGCTGGTCGGCGTGCTCGATCTCGACAGCCCTTCGCCCGCGCGCTTCGATGCCGAGGACACGAAGGGCTGCGAGGCGCTGGTCGCGCTGCTCGGGCCCCGCATCGCCTGATCCGATTCGGGACAAAGCTGAAATCTGGCGGAAATCCCGCCGAAATGGTAAGCGATTCGTTAGTGAAATGACGATCGCGCGGGGGGCGCGCGTCCAGAACCGGGAGTATCGAGTTATGCGAGCCCTCATGATCGCCGCCGTTGCGTCGATCGGATTGTTCACCACCAGTGCCGATGCGCAGCGCACGATGCCGCGTTCCTCGGCGCAGGGCTGGCATTCCGCACCGCAAGGTAACTGGCAGGCCGCGCCGCAGGTACAGCACTGGAACGGCGGTTCGCAGACCCAGCACTGGTCCGCGCCGCGCCCGGGCATGGGCCAGATGCATCAGTCGCGCTGGGGCAACAAGATCGGCGGCCATTGGTATGCGGGCATGAACGCGCCGGGCGGCTGGGGCGCCTATCATCGCCCGACCCGCGGCTGGCGCCTGCCGCGCTACTGGTTCTCGCCGGGCTTCTTCATCGGCGATTATGCCAGCTACGGCCTGTCGACGCCGCCTTACGGCTATAACTGGTCGCGCTACTACGACGATGCGGTGCTGCTCGACGATCAGGGCCAAGTCTATGATTCGGTCAGCGGGATCGACTGGGACGGCGGCTACGATGATGACGGCTATTATGCCGACGGCGGCTATGACGGCGCTTATGCCGAGGGCGGGCAGCCGGGTTATGCCGGCTATCCCGATCAGGGCTATTATGACGACCGGCGCGGCAATGGCGTGGGCGGTGCGATCGTCGGCGGCGTGGTTGGCGGTGTCGCCGGCAACGTCATTGCTGGGCGCCACCATCGCGTCGCGGGCACGCTGATCGGTGCGGGCGTCGGCGCGGCGGCTGGTTATGCGATCGATCGCAACTCGGATCGTGGCCGCTATGTAGCGCCACCGCCGCGCCCGGGCTATGGCGCGCCGTATCCGCAGCCAGGCGGCTATTATCCGCAGCCCGCGCCGCGCGTCGCCTACGCGCCGCCGCGCGAGGTCGTGCAGCCGACCTGCTGCACCACCACGACCTATTCGGGTGGCGGCTATGCCAGCGGCGGCTATTATTATCCGCCCGCGACCACCACGACGGTGACGGTCGAGACCGCGCCTGCGGTGACCACCACCACGACCGAATATGTCGAGGAAACGAGCAGCGCGGTGCATCGCGCGTGGCGGCCGAAGAAGGTCTGGCGCCGCCCCGCGCCGCGCCAGTGCACCTGCGCCTGCACGACGACCTGCCGATAAACCTTCAACGCTGACCTGTTCTCCCGCGAAAGCGGGAGTCCAGAATCACGGAGGTTGGCGTTCATAACCCCTGGGCTCCCGCCTTCGCGGGAGAACAAGGTTTGTTCAGCGTCGCGGCGCAGGTCCGGCGAACGTCACCAGGCTTTCGGACCCATCCGCAGCCAGCGCGCTGACGCCGATGAAATTGTCGTCGATCGGCACGCTCTTCAGCACCGTTTGCGTGCCCGTCACGTCCTCGGCGTTGGTCCAGTCCTGCATGTCGGTGCGGCGCCAGCGGATGCGGTATTTCGCCGCGCCGGGCACCGCCTGCCACGTCACCGTCGTATCGTGCGACAACGCTCCCGACATGCCGACACCCTCGGGCGCGGCAGGCGCGGCGGCCAACCGGCGGATCGTCGCGATGTTGATCGCGGCGACCTTGGCAAGGTAGGCGAAGTCCATCTTGTCGATCGTGTCGCCATAGGCGACGCCGCCTTCGGTGCGGACATATTGGTGCTGGCCGGTCCAGTTCTCGGTGCCGACGGTGAAGCGGATCGCGGGATAGCCGCGCTCGAGGAACGGCTCGTGATCGCCGCCGCGCCCGAAGCGATCAGGGCGGCGATCGACGAACACGTCGAGCCCGCCGGGAATGCCCTTGGCGATATCGTCCGCCGTCTTGGCCAGCTCGCGGCTCGGGCTGTCGTCCTCGCCGCCGATCGCGCGCTGCAACGCCGTCGCCTTGTCGTCGGCGGCCTCACGGATGCCTTCGGAGAAGACCCGGACGCGATCCGCCACGCGCGTGCCGTCGGAGCTTACCGAATTGCCGACGATGTCGTTGTTGAGCATCGCCGAGACGGTCCAGCCCTTCTCTTTCGCGGTATCGGCGAGCAAAGTGCCCCCGTACAGCCCCTGCTCCTCGCCCGAGAAGATCGCATAGACGATCGTCGCCTTGAACTTCTGCTTCGACAGCGCGCGGGCGGCAGCCAGTACCACCGATACGCCCGAGGCATCGTCGTTCGCGCCCGGCGCGTCGGCCTTGGCATCCATCACGTCGCCAACCATCGAATCGATATGCCCGCCGACGATGATCACGCGCTTGGGATCCTCACCCTGCTGGAAGCCGAGCACGTCGACGACCTCGACGCCGTTCGGAATGCGCGGGCCGGTAAAGGTGCGGCCGATATTGGCGACCGTGATGCAGCCGCCGCAAGCGCCCGATATTGCATTGAGCTGGTCCGCCGCCCAGTGCCGCGCCGCACCGATGCCGCGCTTGGGATCGTCGGTCACCGAAAGCGTATGCCGCGTGCCGAAGCCGACCAGAGCGGTGACATCGGCCTTCATGCGCTCGGGTGAGGGGATGTCGGCGGCATGGGCAGGCGCGGCTGCGAGGATCAGGGGGAGGAGAATGGGCATGGCGAACCTCAGCTCAGGCGGTCGATCGCATCGCGATCGAGACTGCCGGGGATGATCATCACCGGCACCGGCAGTGAACCTGCATCGGCGCCGGTGAAATAAGCGATGAGCGGGCCCGGTGCGCCGGTCGCGGCGGCGCCGAGCACCAGGGCAGCGATCTCCGCATTGGCGGCGATCATGTCCCGGATGATCTTCGGGCCGTCGCCCTGGCGCACGGTGATCGAGGGGCGCAGCCCGGCTTCTTCCATCAAAGTGCCCGCGGCGCGTGCGACGAGGCCTTCGGCCTTCAATCGCTCCTCTTCCTCGATCGTCGCCTGGACGCCGCCGAAGGCGATGAACTCCTGCGGCGGGATCAGCGCGAGTATTTCCACGCCACCGCCGGTCTTCACCGCGCGCCGCGCGGCGAAGCGCAGCGCGATTTCCGATTCCGGGCTGTCGTCGATGACGACCAGATAGATGCGCATGCGAACCCCCGTTTATTTGGCGCGAAGGTGGCGCGCAAAGCGTTGGTGCGCAAGGGGAGGGCGAACCCGGCGGGCTTGACCCCGGCCCGGACGGGCGCGATGGGAAAAACCCCCAGGAATCGAGGACGCCTTCATGTCGATCGAAATCAAGATGCCTGCCCTGTCGCCGACGATGGAGGAAGGCACTTTGGCCAAATGGCTGGTCAAGGAAGGCGATACCGTGAAGTCGGGCGACATCATGGCCGAGATCGAGACCGACAAGGCGACGATGGAGTTCGAGGCGGTCGACGAGGGCACGATCGCGAAGATCACCGTGCTCGAAGGGACCGATGGGGTGAAGGTCGGCGCGGTGATCGCGATCCTGGCCGAGGAAGGCGAGGACGCGGCGAGCGCGGCCAAGGCGCTGAAGGCGGAAGCGAAGCCCGAGCCCGCAGCTGCGAGCGCCAAGGCCGAAGAGAAGAAGGATGTCGCCGAAACCAATGCCGTGAAGGCCGCGCCGGCTCCGGCAGCGCCCACGGCTGCTAAGGCTTCCGGCGATCGTGTGAAGGCCAGCCCGCTCGCGCGGCGCATCGCGGCGGAGAAGGGAATCGAGATTTCGTCGCTGTCGGGTTCCGGTCCGAACGGCCGGATCGTGAAAGCCGACGTCGACGGCGCCCAGCCCGGCGCGGCTACTCCGGCGCAGACAGGTACGACCTCCGCCGCCGAGCTCGCCTCGCAGGGCATCCCGGTCGCTGCCGGCAAGCCCGTGGCGATCCCCGACATCCCGCACGAGGCGACCAAGCTCTCGAACGTCCGCAAGACGATCGCGCGCCGCCTGACCGAGTCCAAGCAGCAGGTGCCGCATATTTACCTCACGGTGGACATTCGCCTCGACAAGCTGCTGAAATTGCGCGCCGATCTCAACGCCAGCCTTGAAAACCGCGGCGTCAAGCTGTCGGTCAACGACCTGATCATCAAAGCGCTCGCGGTCAGCCTGATCGAGGTGCCGAAATGCAACGTAATGTTCACGCCGGACCAACTGATCAGCTTCCACCGCGCCGACATCTCGGTCGCGGTCTCG
>Ga0153956_1000439_pt1 | contig 48135 bp, 47 predicted proteins | sample TSFL040MetaG_FD_104704 | JGI IMG/M metagenome (GOLD analysis project Ga0153956, IMG submission 104704) | Attine ant fungus gardens microbial communities from Florida, USA - TSFL040 MetaG | ecosystem: Host-associated > Fungi > Mycelium > Unclassified | place: USA: Florida, Wekiwa Springs... | reverse complement strand
GCCACTTGTACGAAAGCGCCAAACCTTCTTGTACTTTCAATAGATTATAGACCATCATCATGGCCCGACCAGTAGGGCTATAGAGTAGATGTCGTGCCCATCGGTATCCTGCATCTCCCGCCACCCTACGCCTTCGGCTTCGGGTGGCGAGCCATCTGAAGCCGAAGGCGTAGGGTGATCTCCCGAAGCTGCGAAGCAGCGCAGGGAGACCGGATAACCTCATGTGGTACGTTTATTTTCTTCAATTGAGCAATGGCGACATCTACGTTGGCTCCACCAACGATCTGAAGCGCCGAGTGACTTCGCACCAAAGTGGGCATGTCCCTTCAACGAGGGCTTATCTGCCCGCACAATTGAAGTCCTATATTGCGGTCGAAACAGAAGAGCACGCGCGAGAGCTTGAAATCTATTTCAAATCCGGCTCAGGAAAAGCAATCGCCCTCAAGCGCTTCATTCGGAAAGCCAAGCCTCCCCAATAGTGAGGCTACGCGCTGGTCCTTACCGCTCGCGACCGACTTCAATGAACCGTCATCCAGGCCCGTGCATCGCGCTGCGCGGCGGCGATCTCGGCCTCGCTCATCAGTTCCGCGATTTCGCGGCGCATGACGATCGCATCGGCACGGCCCTTCAGCGCCGCGAGATTGAACCATTTATGCGCGGCCACCAGATCGACCAGTCCGGCGCGGCCGCTCGCCCAATACAGGCCACGCTCGAACAGCACGTCCTGGATGGCGCTGGCATCCACCGGCACCGCGTTATCGAAATCGATTTGCCCCTGAAACATCTCTTTGTTCCTTTTTTTGGCCGCCCTGCTCCGAGCGCGGCCCCCGTCCAACCATCAACGCCTCGCCGGTCCCAACCGCCGTTTGCCGGCGTGCCGTCCTGACCAGCGGATCATGACCGATAAAATTTGAAGAGCGGTTTAAGCATCGCGATGAATCGAACGTGAACGCGGCGCGCGCGGCTTCGTCACGGAATCGCAAAAACCCTTATTCGACGGGGCTTTTTATATCGACGCGAGATTCGATTCACCGTTGCGCTTGGCAAACCGATAACCATTCTCGCAACCCGGACTCGAACGGCGCGCGCGGCGAACCGCCGTCCGGCGCATCATCGCCGTCGCGGACAACACCTCAAATCGATGATGGAGAAGGATGATGAGGGAGACAGATAACGACACCGGGGCCAGGCCACGCCGGCGTGAAGGACGAGGGCGTCGGTGAACACGTCAGGATCAACTCTCACCCTGGCCGAAGCCGCAGGTGACATCGCGGATATTGAGATCCGCACCGAACGAAGACCGCGGATAAAAGCACCGCGCTCCTCTGCCGGATCGTTGCCGCGGGAAACCCGTAACCGACGATCCGACCGTTTGACCTGATGTCTCGCCGACACCCTCTTTCGTCGACCAGAGCCGTGAATGAAAATCCGTGTCGAAAAACAAATTCTCTTCGGCTCGTGTGACGCTGCCGGCATCGAGCTGCCGGCAATTCCGTAAAGGCGAGTTACTTCTTCTTCTTGGCGACCTTGCGGGTCTTCTTCGCAGTCTTCTTCACTGCGCTCTTCGCCTTCTTCGCCTTCTTTGCCTTCTTCGCTTTCTTGGCCATGTTGCCCTCCTGAGTTAGTGAGATGGCTTAGTCGCTGCGTGCACTCGGGAATCGAAATGCACTTCAATCCGAATACACCAACACATTGAAAAAAACAGCGTCCCGCTTAAGGAAGTGTTGACGCAGCGACATCGGCACAACAACGGCGTGTCGCACGACGATGCTCCGGCGCACGGACGACGCGATGCGAATAACCCGCGAAAATTCTACATCGGCAATTGTCAAGATTGCAGGAAGTGGCTGCGCCGCAATGATATCCTGCATTGCGCAAACAAACATTCAACAACGAACAGCCGTCGCGCCGAGTCGCTGCGCGGGATGAAAGCCGGCGTGCGTGGACTCTGAGTCGCGATTTTTGGCAATAAAAAAATTTTCAGGAAAACTTTGAAAGCCGGCCGCTCGATGCCCGCGAGGCCGCTGTTTTCCGCGAATCGAAAAATCCGATTCGCAGTCCAACTTCGCCCGTCACGATCCGCGATCGCGTGGCGCGCGCATCGCTTTGCGTTCGCATCGACGGTCTCGTTGTTCAACGGCGGCGACGATCCGGCGGTCGCGGCGACGCCTCCGCGCACCGCCGACGACGATCAGAGACCGAGTTTGGCCTTGAGCAGATCGTTCACCGCCTGCGGGTTCGCCTTGCCGCCGGATACTTTCATCACCTGACCGACGAACCAGCCGATCATCTGCGGCCTGGCGCGCGCTTGCGCCACCTTGTCGGGGTTGGCGGCAACGATATCGTCCACCGCCTTCTCGATCGCCCCCATGTCGGTGACCTGTTTCATGCCGCGAGCTTCGACGAGCGCGCGCGGGTCGCCACCTTCGGTCCAGACAATCTCGAACAGTTCCTTGGCGATCTTGCCGGAGATGGTGCCTTCGCCGATCAGGTCGACAATCGCGGCCAGCTGGGGCGCGGATACCGGCGAGGCCGCGATCTCCCGGCTCTCCTTGTTGAGGCGTCCGAACAGCTCGTTGATGACCCAGTTGGCGGCGAGCTTTCCGTCACGGCGCGCGTTCGCGAGCCCGCCCAGAACCGCCTCGTAGAAATTGGCGCTCTCATGCTCGCCGACCAGCACGGCGGAGTCATAGGGCGTGAGGCCAAAGTCCGCGATGAACCGCGCCTTCTTCTGGTCCGGCAGTTCCGGCAAATCCGCTTTCAGCGCATCGACGAAGGTCTGCGGAAACTCCAGCGGCAGCAGATCCGGATCGGGGAAATAGCGGTAGTCATGCGCCTCTTCCTTGGAACGCATCGAACGGGTTTCACCCCGGTCCGGATCGAACAGCCGGGTTTCCTGATCGATGCTTCCGCCGTCCTCGAGAACGCCGATCTGGCGCCGCGCCTCGTACTCGATCGCCTGGCCGATGAAGCGGATGGAATTGACGTTCTTGATCTCGCAACGGGTGCCGAACGGCGCGCCCGGCCGCCGCACCGACACGTTGACGTCGGCGCGCAGGCTGCCCTTCTCCATGTCGCCGTCGCAGGTGCCGAGATAGCGCAGGATCGCCCGCAGTTTCGTCATATAAGCCTTGGCCTGTTCCGACGACCTCATGTCCGGTTTGGAGACGATTTCCATCAGCGCCACGCCGGAACGGTTCAGGTCGATCGCGCTCATGTCCGCGTGCTGGTCGTGCACCGACTTGCCGGCGTCCTGCTCCAGATGCAGCCGCTCGATCCCGATGGCGATGCTCTCGCCGTCCGCCAGATCGATCACGACCTCGCCCTCGCCCACGATCGGCGACTTGTACTGGCTGATCTGATAGCCCTGCGGCAGATCGGGATAGAAATAGTTCTTGCGGTCGAACACCGAGCGCAGATTGATCTGCGCGTTCAGCCCGAGGCCGGTGCGTACCGCCTGACGAACGGCGGCCTCGTTGATGACCGGCAGCATGCCGGGCATCGCCGCGTCCACCAGCGAGACATGGCTGTTCGGATCGCCACCGAAGGCGGTCGAAGCGCCGGAAAACAGCTTTGCCTTGGACGTGACCTGGGCATGGACTTCCAGCCCGATCACAATCTCCCAGTCGCCGGTGGCGCCCTTGATGAATTTCGACGGTTTGACAGGTGCGTTCATAGGCGGGCTTTTACCCCGGCGCTTGCAGCGGGAAAACCCCCGTCCGCCTCAATTGGGCCGGCGCCCGGTCACATGCGGCCTGCAAAGGCGCGGAACGCGGGACTTGCCCGCAGCGCGTCGCGCCCGGCGGCGATCACGTCGTCCACCTGCTGCGGGGGCAGATGGAAGCGGGTCGGAACATTCTCCAGGCGCGCGGCACGCGCGGGATCGAGCTGGTCGAAGCCGATCCGGCCGACGATCAATTTCAGGTCGTGGCAATTCCAACCGCGCGGCGCACCGTACCGCGCGCGATCCGCCGCCGACAGGCCACAGCGCCAGCGGATCAACGACGCCTGCCAGTCGCCCATGGTGCGCTCGAAAGCGGTGTAGCCGGCGCCGACGCTGGCATCGATCGCGGTGTCCGCCGCCGCCCTGACAAGGTCGACACCGTTCGGACCTTCCACGGTGTTGATCCAGTTGCCGGACAGCCCCGTCTTGGAATCCACCACGAGAAACAGCGCGCGCCTCAACTTGACCGCCTGCCGTGGGGACAGGGGCCCGTAAGGCGTATCCGCCGACAGCCGCGCGATGGTGAAGCCCGACAGGCCGTAATTGTCCACCAGGCCGCCATCGAGCAGCTTGATGTAGGGAATTTCGCCGTCGTGATAGCGGCCGACCGCCTTCGCAAACGCGCTCAGCATCGGCGGCGCGTTGCGATCATCGCGCGCCTGGACGATCCATCCGGGCAGCGGATCCCTGCACTGGCCCGGAAAGGTCTGGATCACGACAGGCGCGAACGCCACCGGCACCGCGGCCGACGCAGCGACCGCATTTGCCAATGGATATGTCGACAGATCGCTGCACATCGCGCGGAACGCCGTCGCGCCGAACACAAACGGCGTGCGATTGTAAATATCGGACGCGTTGATCCAGACTCGCGGCCGTCCCACATCGCGGAACTGGCCGAAGGTCGCGCCATGAAACAGGTTGGCGTCGAGCCAGCGCGGAAACCCACGGGAATCGTTGATGCCGCCGGCAAATGCCTTGCCCAGCGTCGCGAGGTTCAGGTTCGTCTCCAGTCCCTCCTCCGCATTGCGCAGCAGGAATTTTTCGCGGAAATCCGCCAGCGCATCGCGCTTGCGCAAGCCGTAATAGGCTGCCGTCACCGCTCCCCCGGACACGCCGGAGATAAAATCGATGCGATCCAGCATCGATGCGCCACCGCGCGCCGGCGTGTTCGCCATTTCCTCCAGCACGCCGAACGAAAACGCGGCTGCCCGCGTCCCGCCGCCCGAAAACGACAGACCGACCAGATCATCGTCGTCGGCGCCACGATCTTCAAAATTCTGCTGCACCGTACCGGCAAGACCGGCGCTGCTGCCGGGCCGGTTGACCGGCGCGTTATCGATCGACGCGCAGCCGAGCAGCACCGCACACAGTCCGATGATGGGAAGCGCTGAACGCATAAGATCGACAAACTATCAGATTGACGCACAATTATCGCGCGCGGGCCGGCCGATGGCCAATCAAACCACGCAACCACGATTTCGCGCGGATATCATGGTTAATGCATGGCGCGGTGCCGGGAGCGTTCACCCCTCCGTCAACGTCGCGACGATCCGCTCCCATTCGGCGTCGGGCGCATCGCCCGCGTCCGGCCTGCCCGCGCGGCGGTACCAGTAAGACGCGTTGCCGAGATCGCCTTCGACGCGATGCAGGTAAGCATGCACCCAGGCCGCGTCCATGCCCGGATCGTCCTGCGCGATGGCATGCGCCTTGTCCCAGTCGCCCTTCCCGGCCCACCACAGCGCGGCAAGCGGCTTCGATGCATCGTGCGGAGGAGCCGCTTGCGACAGACTGGCCTTGAAGGCCGCCGGCGTCACCACCACCGCTCCGGCGTGAACCGGCCCGCGGCCTGCTCGATCACTTCACCGAGCGATACCAGCGTCTCCTCGTCGAAGGGACGGCCGATCAATTGCAGCCCGAGCGGCAACCCCTGGGCATCCTTGCCCGCGGGCACCGCGATGCCCGGCAGACCCGCCATGTTCACCGTCACCGTGAAGATATCGTTGAGGTACATTTCGATCGGATCGGCACCCGTCTTCTCGCCGATGCCGAACGCTGCCGACGGCGTCGCAGGCGTCAGGATCGCGTCGATCCCGGCAGCGTAGCAATCCTCAAAATCCTTCTTGATGAGGGTGCGGACTTTTTGTGCGCGCAGATAATACGCATCGTAATATCCCGCGGACAGCACATAGGTACCGATCATGATGCGGCGGCGGACCTCCGCGCCAAATCCCTTTGCGCGGGTGTTCTCGTACATCTCGACGATGTTGCGGCCTTCGACGCGCGTGCCGTAACGCACGCCGTCGTAGCGCGCGAGGTTGCTTGAGGCTTCGGCCGGGGCCACGATGTAATAAGCCGGCAGCGCATATTTCGTGTGCGGCAACGACACCTCAACCAGCTCCGCGCCCGCGGCCTTCAGCCAGTCTGCACCCTGCGCCCACAGCTTCTCGATTTCAGCCGGCATGCCGTCGAGCCGATACTCGCGGGGAATGCCGATCTTCATGCCCTTCACGGATTTGCCGACAGCGGCTTCGTAATCCGGCACCGGGCGATCGACCGAGGTGGTGTCCTTCGGATCATGACCGGCCATCGAGCGCATCAAAATCGCGGTATCGCGCACGGTGCGTGCGATCGGACCGGCCTGATCGAGCGACGAGGCGAACGCCACGATGCCCCAGCGCGAGCAGCGGCCGTAGGTCGGCTTGATGCCGACGGTGCCGGTGAACGCCGCCGGCTGGCGGATCGAGCCGCCGGTGTCGGTCGCGGTCGCTCCGAGACACAGGCTCGCCGCGACAGCGGACGCCGAACCGCCGGACGAACCGCCGGGCACCAGCTTCGCATCCGAGCCGCGCCGGCGCCACGGATTGACCACCGGCCCGAAACACGAGGTCTCATTGGAGGAGCCCATGGCGAATTCGTCGTTGTTGAGCTTGCCGAGCATCACGGCGCCATCGCGCCAGAGCTGCGACGTCACGGTCGATTCATACGGCGGCTTGAAGTCGCCGAGAATATGCGAGCACGCCGTGGTCCGCGTGCCGTTCGTCGCAAACAGATCCTTGATGCCGAGCGGTAGGCCGTTAAGCGGCCCGCCCTCGCCCCTGGCGATGCGTGCATCCGCCTCGCGCGCCATCGCGCGCGCCGTGTCGGGGGTTTCCAGCACATAGGCGTTGAGCGCGCGGGCCCGCTCCATCGCAGCAAGATGCGCGTCCGCCAGTTCAAGCGACGTGAAAGATTTTTGCGCGAGGCCGTCGCGGGCCTCGGCGAGCGTGAGCGAAGTCAGATCCGTCATTTATTAACCGGGCTGCAGAAGAACGGAGACAGGGTTTTGTCGTCTTTGGGGTCGTCGGCGCGCGCCTTGTCGGCCGCCTGAAGCTGATCGAGCACCGCGTCCATCGCTTTGTCGGGGTCGGCGGCCTTGCCCTGACGCTCCATGGCGTCGAGGTAGGTCATGTAGGCCTGATAGGCCTTTTCATCGTCGCAGAGCAGACACATCGCTGGACCCTCTGTTACTCGACGACCTTCGGCACCAGAAAGAAGTGATCCTCGGTAACCGGGGCGTTCGCGACGACCTTGTCGGCGATCTCACCGTCATTGACGATGTCCGCACGTTTCTTCATCTCCATCGGCGTTACCGACGTCATCGGCTCGACGCCGTCGACGTTCACTTCCTGCAACTGCTCGACGAACGCCAGAATCGCATTCAGTTCATCCTGAAGCGCGGGAACCTCGGCATCGCCGATCGCAATCCGCGCAAGGTGCCCGATACGGCGAACGGTGGTGGCATCGACAGACATATATATGGCCCTGGTGCCGCGCGATGTCGCGCTGTGATGTCATTCTGACGACACGCCGTATAGCAGACCGGGCTTTTGCGCCGCAACCGCGCGTCAGCCGGCCATCTGGCTCAGCCGGCGCAGAGCCGACCCTGCCAGCACCTGTGTCAGTTCGGTCGCGGGCATCTCGCGGGTCAGCGCAACCGCCTGCCCGGCCCACAGATTGGTGAAGTCGGCGCTGCCGGTCTTTTCCGCCGCCGCCTTCAACGGGCCGAACGCCGCCGACGCATGCGGAAATCCCGGCGTATCGGCTGTGACCGGCCCAAGCTCGCGCATCGCCCGGTTGACGAGACCGCGCGCCGCCCGCCCCGTCATGACGTTGGTGATGGCGGTCATGCCGTCCTGCGCCTGCGCGAGATTTTGCCGGATGATCGGGCTGACCCGCGATTCCGGGCAACGCAGGTAGGCGGTGCCGATCTGCACGCCAGCCGCACCCAGCGCAAAGGCGGCAGCGATCCCGCGGCCGTCCGCGATGCCGCCCGCCGCAATTATGGGAACGCGCACCGCGTCCACCATCTGCGGCACCAGCGCGAATGTGCCGGGCTGGGTGGCGATATCGTCGGTGAGGAACATGCTGCGATGGCCGCCAGCCTCGGCGCCTTGCGCGATAATGGCATCGACGCCGCGTTCCTCCAGCCACACGGCCTCCTTCACGATGGTCGCTGAGGCGATAACGATGCAACCCGCCGCCCGGACACGCGCCAGCAACTTTTCCTCAGGCAGGCCGAAATGGAAGCTGACGATCTCGGGCTTCAATGTTTCGACGACCTCGCACATGGCCGCATCGAACGGCGCGCGGGCGGCGCTCGGCAGCGGCATCGCCGGATCGAGACCCTGCTCTTTATAATAAGGTGCAAGCTGGCCGCGCCACGCCGCCTCCCGCACGGGATCGAGCGGGATCGGCGTATGGGCGAAGAAGTTCATCGAGACCGGCGCCGAAACCTGCTGGCGGAAGATGTTGACTTGATCGCGCGCCTTGTCCGCCGACAGCATCGCGCACGGCAGCGCTCCAAGACCGCCAGCCCGGGCGACGGCAATCGCCAGTTCCTGGTCCATGGCTCCAGCCATCGGTGCCTGAACGATGGGAAATTCGGTCTTGAAGAGGTCCAGAAGTCGGCGGTCAGGCCACATGGCAATTCTCGCTTGCGTCGGAAACCGGACGGCGGGAGCCCGCCGAACGCGGTTCCGACTTAGCACACCGATACGTTCGGGGGCTATCCATGGCGCCATTTTGCCACGCGCATCGGACGCGTGATATGCGGAGCCATGCCCGCTCCCGTCCTCCCATTGATCGAAGCCGCGCCCCATTGGCCTCCACGCGGAGCCCTGATCGGCCTCGACCTCGGCACCAAGACCATCGGCGTCGCGGTGTCGGATCCGGATCGCCGTCTCGCGACCGGGGTGGAAACGATCCAGCGCAAGACGTTCACGGCGGATGCAGCCCGTCTGCTCGCTCTCGCGAGAGAGCGCAACGCCGGCGGTTTCATTCTGGGACTGCCGATCAACATGGACGGCAGCGAAGGGCCCCGCGCGCAATCGACGCGTGCCTTCGCGCGCAATCTGGCGAAACTGACCGATCTCGCCATCGGCCTGTGGGACGAACGATTGTCGACGGTCGCCGTCGAACGCGAACTGATCGGCATGGACATGAGCCGTGCACGGCGCGCCAAGGTGATCGACGAGCACGCCGCCATCTTCATCCTGCAGGGCGCGCTCGACCGGCTCGCGACGCTGCGACGCGCTCCCGGGGAGCACTGATATGCTGACCGTGTTCGCCGCGCTGGTGCCGGTGTTTCTGCTCATCGTACTCGGTTTCGCCCTGCGCCGCCGCGTGCTGACACAGGACGCGGTGTGGACCGGGCTGGAACAGCTCGTCTACTACGTGCTGTTCCCGGCATTGCTCGTCGATACGCTCGCCCGCGCCGATCTGGCGTCGGTGCCGATCGCGGGCGTCGGCGGTGCACTGATGCTGTCGGTCATGCTGGTGTCGGCGCTCTGCCTGCTGCTGCGGCCGGTGCTGGCAAGCCGGCTGGGCATCGATAACCGGTCCTTCACGTCGGTGTTCCAGGGCGCGAACCGCTGGCAGACCTTTGTGGCGTTGTCCGTAGCCGACGCCATGTGGGGCAACCGTGGCATCACGCTGGCCTCCGTCGCCATGGTGGCGATGATCCCGCTGCTCAACACGTTCTGCGTCGCGGTGCTGGCACGCTATGCCTCGCCGCAACGATTGTCATGGCCGGCCGTATTTCTCGCCATCGCGAAAAATCCCCTCATCATCGCCTGCATTGTCGGCCTCGCGATCAACGTCACGCATGCGCCCTATCCCGGGCCGGCGCATGCCTTCATGGATTCGCTCGGCCGTTGTTCGCTCGCCACGGGTCTCCTTGTGGTCGGCGCCGGTTTGCATTTAGAGGGATTGCGGCGCTCCGGCAGCGCGGCGTTGCTGACGGTCGTCCTCAAGCTCGCGGTGATGCCGCTGATCGCGATCACGCTCGGCATGTATTTTGGCCTGACCGGAACCAGCCTCGCCGTGGTCGCCTGCTGCTCGTCGGTGCCGTGCGCCTCCAACAGCTACATTCTGGCGCGGCAGATGGGCGGCGATGCGACGCTGATGGCGCAGATCATCACGCTGCAGACCATGATCGCGATCGTCACCATGCCGGTATTCATCGCGGCAGCGACGTAGCGGCCGTTACGTGTGATTGGCGAGCCAAAGCGTCTGCAACGTGGCGGCGAAATTGTTGAGACCGTGCAGGATGACGGTCATCCAGATCGAGCCGCTGCGATACCGCAGATAGCCGAATAACAGCCCGATCGAAAATATCTCGCCGAAGAAGAACCAGTCGTATTGCAGGTGCATCGCGGTCCACACCAGCGACGACAGCACGATGGCACCCGCCGGCCGCAGGAACGATTCCGACCATCCCCGGTAGAGGAAACCGCGCGTCAGAAATTCCTCGGTGATCGGCGCCACCACGCAGAACGAGATCACCAGCAACCACAGCGCGCCGTCGGCCCGCGCCGATTTCAGCACATCGACCATGAAGCCGGCCGAAGTCTCGCGTCCCATCGCATACGACACGCCCTCCCATCCCAGCACGAGCGCCACCAGACCGCCAAACCCGAACAGCAGGTACCGCCACGAGGTCCAGCGCAGCGCGAGATAGTCGGCGAACGGCACGCGCGACAGCCGGATCGCGATCCACAGCGCGAGCAACGCCGCAGGCAGACCCATGACGACCGACAGCGAAATCGTCAGCCCGCCGCCCGCCAGCGCCTTGGCCTGATCGAAACTGAACGGCGAACGATCGGTCATCAGGAAGTACAGAAGCACCGAGAGTTGCCCGGCGAACATCGCCGCGAACACCGCGAGGCCCCACAGGCTGGTGCCCCAGAATTTCCAGGCTTGCGGCGGCACGGGCGGCGCCGGCGGATTGTCGTCAGGTGTGCTCATGGCGGGCACTCTGGTCGGCATTCCTTACCAAACCGTGCGGCTCACGGCAGCGCGCGCGCGAGCAGATCTCGGCTTTGCAAAGCCGACAATTCGGCGGTCCCGTACATCCGGCCGTGACCGCCGCCGAGCCGCGTTGCCGCGAACAGGGCCGCCTGTTCGGGCGCGATCCGGTTCAGCGCGGCGGCGGCGGCAAGTTGCGCGAGCGTCTCGACCGCCTGCCGCGCGACGCGCTCGCCATCCGGACGGCGAAAGGTTTTGGCCACGAATGCCACCGCGTCCGCCACACCCGGCAAGCCCCTGGTATCTGCGGCGAGGTCTTCGAGCACGGCCGACGCGGCCTCCGCCTCGCGCGCGAGCGCCCGCAGCACGTCGAGACACATCACATTCCCGGAACCTTCCCAGATCGCATTGACCGGCGCCTCGCGATAATGCCGGGCCAGAATGCCCTCCTCGACATAACCGTTGCCGCCGAGGCACTCCATCGCTTCGTACAGAAAGCCCGGCGCGCTCTTGCAGGTCCAGTATTTCACCGCCGGCGTCAGAAGCCGCATCCAGGCGGCCGCCTTCGCGTCCGCCGGCGCCTCGTCGAAGGCGCGGCACAGCCGCATCACCAGCGCCACCGACGCTTCGACATGCAGCGCCATCTCCGCCAGCACGGACTGCATCAACGGCTGATCGGCGAGATGCTTCTGGAATACGCTGCGGTGACGCGTGTGATGCAGCGCATGCGCCAATCCCGAGCGCATCAGGCCGACCGAGGCGATAGCGCAGTCCTGACGCGTCAGTTGCACCATCTGGATGATGGTACGGATGCCCTTGCCCTCGTCGCCGACGCGCTCGGCGTAAGCGCCGGTGAATTCGACCTCGGACGAGGCGTTGGAGCGGTTGCCGAGCTTGTCCTTCAGCCGCTGGAAATGGATTTCGTTCACCGAACCGTCCGGCTGGAAACGCGGCATGAAAAAGCAGGTCAGCCCGCTCGCGGCCTGCGCCAGCACCAGGAATGCGTCGCACATCGGCGCCGACATGAACCACTTGTGGCCGGTGATGCGGTACGCCTCGCCGTCGCGCGCGGCGCGGGTCTGGTTGGCGCGCACGTCGGTGCCGCCCTGCTTCTCGGTCATGCCCATGCCCAGCGTCATGCCGCGCTTGGTCCACCATGGCGCGAACGACGGATCGTAGCCGCGCGTGGAAATAACCGGCATGGTTTTCGCAAGCACGGCCGGTTCGACGGCCAGTGCCGCCACCGATGCGCGGGTCATGGTGATGGGACACAGATGTCCGGTCTCGACCTGCGCGGCCATATAGAACTTCGCGCCGCGAACGACCTCCGCCGCGCCGCCCGCCGGTTTGCCGCCGGCAGTCCATGTGGAGTTATGGATACCGGCATGGGCGCTGCGCGCCATCAGCTCGTGATAGGCCGGATGAAACTCGACCTCGTCGCGCCGGACGCCGCGCGGATCGAACAGCCTGAGTTTTGGCGGATTTTCATTGGCGAGACGGCCACGCGCCGCCATGGCCGCCGCCCCCCAATGCTTGCCGAAGTCGGACAACTCGTCTGCCGCGGCCTCCCCGCCATTCGCGGCCACCGCAGCCGCCAGCGGACGATCCAGCGCGAACAGATCGATGTCCTCGAACGGCGGCGACTGGTTGAACACCTCGTGAGTTCTGAAAGCCGCCTCAGTCATGAATCATCTCCGCGGGAGCCGACACCGGGCAAGTATATCGTGAACGCCATGGCGGCGGCAGGCCCGGTCATGACGGCGGAAATGTGGTCAAAATATTCCACGCCGCGTTTACCCTGAACCGTCTTCATCGGGGGATAACTCGTCCGGGTGCTATTCGGCCTTGCCCCCCCGGCGGTCTCTGCCTATAGCTCTGGCTTTAATGACATCGCCAACGAAATCGACGTTCGTCCTCGGACACCGGCATTTGCTGGGCATCGAGGGCCTTTCCGCCGCGGACATCGCCGGTCTGCTCGATCTCTCCGAAGAATACGTCGAACTCAACCGCCAGGTCGACAAGAAGCGCACTTCCCTGCGCGGGCGCACCCAGATCAACCTGTTCTTCGAGGCCTCGACCCGCACCCAGTCGTCGTTCGAAATCGCGGGCAAGCGGCTCGGCGCCGACGTCATGAACATGTCGGTGTCGTCGATGTCGACCCGCAAGGGCGAGACGCTGGTCGATACCGCGATGACCCTCAACGCCATGCACCCGGATATCCTCGTGGTGCGCCATCACGCCTCCGGCGCGGTGGAACTGCTCGCGCGCAAGGTGGACGGTTCCGTCATCAACGCCGGCGACGGCGCGCATGAACACCCGACCCAGGCCCTGCTCGACGCCTTGACCATCCGCCGCAACAAGGGCCGGCTCGAAGGACTGCTGGTCGCGATCTGCGGCGACGTGCTGCATTCGCGCGTGGCCCGCTCCAATATCCTGCTGCTCAACGCCATGGGCGCCCGGGTTCGCGTGGTCGCGCCCTCCACGCTGCTGCCGCCGGGGATCGAGCGCATGGGCGTCGATGTCGCGCGCGACATGCGCGAGGGGCTCGAGGGCGCCGACATCGTGATGATGCTGCGCCTGCAGCGCGAGCGCATGAACGGCTCGTTCGTACCTTCCTCGCAGGAATACTTCCAGTATTTCGGCCTCGACCAGAAGAAGCTCGCCTACGCAAAACCCGATGCGCTGGTGATGCATCCCGGGCCGATGAATCGCGGCGTCGAAATCGACTCCATCGTCGCCGACGGCGCGCAGTCCCTGATCCGCGAACAGGTCGAAATGGGAGTGGCGGTGCGGATGGCGGTGCTCGAAGCGCTCGCCCGCAACCTGCCAAACGCGTGACGCCATGCTGAGCAACCGCCGCCCGATTCTGCTCGCCAACGCCCGTGTCATCGATCCGTCTCGCGATCACGACGGTCCCGGCGACGTGTTGATCGCCGACGGCGTGATCCGCGACTCCCGCCGCGGCATCGGCGCGGCCGGCGTGCCCGAAGGCACCGACATCATCAACTGCGCCGGCAAGATCGTGGCTCCCGGCCTGATCGACATGCGCGCCTTCGTCGGCGAGCCCGGCGCGGGTCATCGCGAAACCTTCGCGTCGGCGAGCCGCGCCGCCGCCGCCGGCGGCATCACCACCATCATCTGCCAGCCCGACACCTCTCCGGTGATCGACAATTCCGCGACGGTGGACTTCGTGCTGCGCCGCGCCCGCGACACGGCCATCGTCAACATCCATCCGATGGCGGCACTGACCAAGGGTCTTGCCGGCACGGAGATGACCGAGATCGGCCTGCTGAAGGCCGCCGGCGCGGTCGCTTTTACGGACGGCGATCGTAGCGTGATGAACGCGCAGGTGATGCGCCGCGCCCTCACCTATGCGAGCGACTTCGACGCGCTGATCGTGCATCACACCGAGGATCCCGATCTGGTCGGCGAAGGCGTCATGAACGAAGGCGAGTTCGCCGCGCGGCTCGGCCTGATGGGGGTGCCTGCCGCCGCCGAGGCCGTCGTGCTGGAGCGCGACATGCGACTCGTGGCGCTGACCGGCGGCCGCTATCACGCGGCCTCGCTGACATCGGCGGAATCGCTCGACATCCTCAAGCGCGCGCGCGATGCCGGACTTCCGGTCACCGCATCCGCGTCGATCAATCATCTGACGCTGAACGAGAACGATATCGGCCCGTACCGCACGTTCCTGAAATTGTCGCCGCCGCTGCGCGGCGAGGATGACCGCCGCGCACTGGTGGCGGCGCTCGCGTCCGGACTGATCGACGTCGTGATGTCCGACCACAATCCGCAGGATGTCGAAACCAAACGGCTGCCGTTCGCGGAAGCCGCGGCCGGTGCGGTCGGACTGGAGACCATGCTGTCGGCGGCGCTGCGGCTCGTGCACAACGGGGAAGTCGACTTCAAGACGCTGATCCGGGCGATGTCGACACGGCCCGCGGAGTTGTTAGGTCTTCCGGGCGGATCGTTGCGTTCGGGCGCATCCGCCGATGTCATCGTGATCGACCCGGATACACCGTGGGTGCTCGATCCCGCCGATCTCAAATCGCAATGCAAGAATACGCCGTTCGATGAAGCCCGTTTCTCCGGCCGCGTCATCCGCACCATCGTGGGCGGCCGTACGGTTTTCGAGCACGTCTAGGATCGCGGACCGCGCCTGCGGACCGGATCGACGAGAATCTCCATTTGCCCGGCGCAGCGGTGCCGATTTATGGTCAGTTTGCCTGACGACGAGCCGGAGCCTCAACGATGTCCCCTTCCGCCATTGCCGTGATCGCCCTCGCCGTCGGCTATCTGTTCGGCTCGATCCCGTTCGGGATGATCCTGACGCGGCTGGCCGGCACGCAGGATCTGCGCTCGATCGGGTCCGGCAGCATCGGCGCCACCAACGTGCTGCGCACCGGGCGCAAGAGCCTCGCCGTCGGCACGCTGCTGGGTGACATGCTGAAAGGAACCGCAGCCGTGCTGGTCGCAGGGCTGCTGTGGGGACCGCCGGCCGCGATGACCGCCGCGCTCGGCGCGATGCTCGGCCACCTCTTCCCCGTGTGGCTGAAATTCCGCGGCGGCAAAGGCGTCGCCACCTATATCGGCGTGCTGCTCGGCCTGTTCTGGCAGGCCGCGCTGGCGTTCTGTGCAGTCTGGCTGATCGTCGCATTCGCCACGCGCTATTCCTCGCTGTCGGGGCTGGTCGCGAGCCTGATCTCGCCGCTGCTGCTGTGGTGGCTTGGGCATCCGCAGCTCGCAGGCCTGTTCGCGGTGCTGACGCTGCTGTTGTGGCTCAAGCATCACGAGAACATCAGGCGCCTGCTCGCAGGCACCGAAAGCAAGATCGGCAAGAAGGCACCACGCGTCGATGAGAACACGATGGCCGGTCACAATGGCGGGCCGCCGCTCGGCAACACCTAGTGTCCCGATTCCGAAGTTCGCATGTCCTTGCGGCGAGCTTCGATGCGAACTTCGGAATCAAAGGGACACTGGCAAATTTATGATTCTCGTGTGGTTCGGGTTCAGAAGCCCGCTTCACCGACTCGCTGCGATAGTGTGGCGGACTTCTGAACCACCACACTAGAACGACATCTCACAGTTAAGAGACTCCGCAAACTGCGCGATGCTATCCTCCGTGAACGCGGGCAGCTTGGAGGTGGCTTCACCATCAACCAATGTGATGCGGTTGACCGACGCGCAGTCACCTATCCCGCCTTCAATTTCCTCGCCTTGCGCAAGTCGGCATTGATGCGGGTCTGCCAGCCGTCGCCGGTCTTGCGATAGGATTCCAGAACGTCGGCATCGAGCCGCAGCTTGATCGCCTCTTTCGGCCTCTCGAGTTTCGGGCGGCCGCGCGAACGAACGATGTCGTCAACGATATCCTTCAACATCGTACCCGCAGGATACTTCTTCGCGCGCTCAAAATCCGCTTCAGTCCATTCAGGATTATCGTCGTCGAAGATCGGCTCATTCTGTTTTCGGGGCATATCGTTTCATCTCCTTGGTGAGGGCGCGCCGAAGACTGATGGCGCGAACATTGCTGTCCCGGATTGTAAACACCAGGCAATACGCGAGACCGTCGATAAACCCGTAAGTGCGGTGTCTGACTTCCTTGTAGTCAAATCGGGTATCTTCGATTCTCGCCACACCGGCGAGGTCACCAGCCCGCGCCAGCGAAATGCCATGCTTACGCACGTTTTCGGCATCCTTGGCCGGATCGAATTCGATCCTCATATATTATTGTACCCCCAATAAATCAAGCCAAAACCTGCAGTCGCGGAGCGCCGGAAAAGCGGCAGCCTTGTCCATCCTCCGCTCTTGCGCAACACTCCGGCCAAGGGGGCGGCGTGGACCAGCGGAGTTCAGGCACTTTGCGGCTGACCGACGCGCAGCGGATCGACTGGCTGCGCCTGATCCGCAGCGACAACGTCGGCCCGCGCACCTTCCGCACCATCGTCAATCATTTCGGCAGCGCGCGCGAGGCGCTGGCCCGCCTGCCCGATCTGGCGCGGCGCGGCGGCGCATCGCGTGCGGGGCGGATTTGCAGCGAGGCTGAGGCTCAAGACGAACTCGCGGCGGCGCATCGCATTGGCGTCACCCTGCTGGCGCCGGGCGAAACCGGTTATCCGCCGCGTCTCGCGACCATCGACGACGCGCCGCCGCTGCTCGGCGCGCGCGGTAACCTGGATGTCATGATGCGCCCGATGATCGCGATCGTCGGCTCACGCAACGCCTCCGGCGCCGGTCACAAATTCGCGCAGACGCTGGCGCGCGATCTCGGCGACGCCGGCTTCGTCGTTGCATCCGGGCTGGCGCGCGGCATCGACCAGGCCGCGCATCGCGCGAGCCTCGCGAGCGGCACCGTCGCGGTGCTGGCCGGCGGTCACGATCGCATCTATCCGCCGGAACACGAGGACATGCTGGCGGCGATGCTGACCTGTGGCGGCGCGATTTCGGAAATGCCGATGGGACACGTGCCGCGCGCCCGCGATTTTCCACGGCGCAACCGGCTGATTTCGGGCGCGGCGCTCGGCGTCGTCGTCGTCGAGGCGGCGCATCGTTCGGGATCGCTGATCACAGCCCGCATCGCCGCCGAACAGGGCCGCGAGGTGTTCGCCGTTCCGGGCTCTCCGCTCGATCCCCGCGCCGCCGGCACCAACGATCTCATCAAGCAGGGCGCGACCCTGACGACCGAGGCCGCCGACGTCATCAACGCGGTGCGCCCGATCCTTGGACGGCCGGTCGAATTTCCGGTCGGCGAACCCGAGGACGCGATGGCCGACACCGGCGAACCCGATGCCGGCGAGCGCGCGCGCATCGTCAACCTGCTTGGACCGAGTCCGATCGGCCTCGACGACCTGATCCGCATGGCCGACGCGCCGCCCGCGATCGTGCGCACCGTGCTGCTCGAACTCGAACTGGCAGGACGGCTCGAACGTCACGGCGGCGGACTGGTGTCCCTGGTCTGAAACCGCTCGACCGGCAGATATTGGCCGGCGACAACGGCCATCGGCGATAACAAGAGCCCCCTCGCGCACAGCCCTCATGAACGCGTTGCCAGCACGATGCCACCCAGTGTCAGCATCAGCGCGGCGATCTGAACCAGCCCGAGCGGTTCGTGCAGTCCGATTGCGGACGCAACGACGCCGATCACCGGCACGGCCGTGGTGCCGATCGCGGCGACCGAGGCAGGCAGCCGCGCCAGCGCCGCGAACCAGCTCACATAGGCCACACAAAACTGGATCACGGTGCTGTAGCCCAGAAGCCACCAGCCGAGCGGGGTGACCGCTGCGAAATGGGAGGTCTCGATCAGCGCTCCAACCAGTCCAACCGGAAAGCAACCGAGACCGATCTGCCAGGCGGCCGCCGTCATCGGCGGTAGCGGCAGCGGCCATTTTTTCGACAACACCGCGCCCAGCGCGAAAGCGAACGCGCCGCCCAGCACCATGACGAAGCCGGTCAGCTTCTCCGGCGTGATCGAGATGCCCTCACCGCCGAGAATAACGGTGAGCCCACCGAACGCGAGCAGCAGCGCGATGATCCGCAGCACGTTCGGACGCTCGCCGAGGATCGGCCAGGCCAGCACGGAGGCCCACACCGGCATCGTATAGGCGATCATCGACGCCTCGCCGGCAGGAAGCCACAGCAAGGCAATCCCCATCAGGGCCATCCAGCAGGTGACATTGAGGAAGGCGTAGAGACAGAGCCGCGGCCACAAGGCGTGTTCCACCCGCAGGCTTTGTCCCCGGACGAGCACGACGACCGCCAGCAGCGCCGCGCCGGCGAGCCCGGTCACGCCGCGCAATGTAAGGGGCGGCAGTTCGCTCAGGAGATACTTGGTCGCGGGCCAGTTGAGGCCCCAGCCGACGGAGGTGGTGGCGAGAAACAGGAGGCCGGCGGGCGTGATTCGGACTCGCGCGCCCGGCGTGATGTGGTCTGGCATGGAATGAAAAATCCGGCGGAATCGGAGGCCACAATGCCGGTTATGGCGTCATTGCGCCATCGCCAAACCGGACATGCGTCATGTCCCCGGCGCAGGCACGCCGAGTCGCCGGGATGCAACCCCTCGCACGCAATAAATACTTGCCCTGTGAACAGCGTGTGAAGCTCGCCTTGCGGGTCGTTTTGAAGATTTTTTCTGCTTGGGAATCCCTGAGGACTCACCGATACTTGCGTCCATCCAGGGCGCGGCTGGCCCCCTTGGTTTTCCCCTCTTTCCACCATATTTAGTATTTGATTCAGGAACCCGCACTAATCCTTGACGAGCGCGATGGAGTCGGCCTAGTTTTGGATCGTTCGGTGCCGGGTGGTTTTCAGTCCCGCCGGACACTCCCTCAAGGGTTCCAGAATGACCACTCCGTCAGCCGGTCGAGGCGCGGGTGACGGGCTTGTTTGCCCTGAATTCCACGGGCCTTCGGAACATTAAAAATGAGCCGAAACGGCTCAAAGCGACGAGTTGGGGCGTTACCAAGAGCGCACGATCCGGACTTCCGGAAACGGATGGCCGGGCGAAGTGCCTTCTGCAGGGAAACAGGGCCGGAACCACCGGCTGAGCGGCGAGTACGTCTGACCACCGAGGCGGTCAGACGTCTTGCCAAAGGAAATCGCCGAAGCCGCGCCAGGCGGTCACGGATAGTCACGGGGCACGAAAAACAATGAAGTTCGAACGGCGCTACACCAAAGACAACCAGTCACCCTATGCCGAGATCAATTTCCGGCTGACGACGAGCGAGATCCGCAATCCGGACGGCTCGGTGGTGTTTCGCCTCGAGAACGTGGAAGTGCCGGAGTTCTGGTCGCAGGTTGCTTCCGACGTTCTGGCCCAAAAGTATTTCCGCAAAGCCGGCGTCGCGGCACGGCTGAAGAAGGTCGAGGAAGAGACGGTGCCGTCGTGGCTGTGGCGCTCGGTGCCCGACACCGAGGCGCTTGCCGCCCTGCCCGAGAAAGAGCGCTACGTCAGCGAACTCTCCTCCAAGCAGGTATTCGACCGCCTTGCCGGGTGCTGGACCTATTGGGGCTGGAAGGGCGGCTACTTCTCAAGCGAAGACGACGCCCATGCCTTCAACGACGAACTGCGCTACATGCTGGCACGCCAGATGGTCGCGCCGAACTCGCCGCAGTGGTTCAACACCGGACTTCACTGGGCCTATGGCGTCGATGGTCCCGGCCAGGGCCACTATTATGTGGACTTCAAGACCGGCAAGCTGACCAAGTCGAAATCCTCCTACGAACATCCGCAGCCGCACGCCTGCTTCATCCAGGGCATCGAGGACGACCTCGTCAACGAGGGCGGCATCATGGACCTGTGGGTGCGCGAGGCGCGCCTGTTCAAATACGGCTCCGGCACCGGCTCGAACTTCTCGCGGCTGCGCGGCGAAGGCGAACGTCTCTCCGGTGGCGGCCGTTCGTCCGGCCTGATGAGCTTCCTCAAGATCGGCGACCGCGCCGCGGGCGCGATCAAGTCGGGCGGCACCACGCGCCGCGCCGCCAAGATGGTGGTGGTGGACGCCGACCATCCGGATATCGAGACCTACATCGACTGGAAGGTGAAGGAGGAGCAGAAAGTCGCCGCCCTCGTCACCGGCTCGAAGCTGAACCAGAAGCACCTCAAGGCCATCATGAAGGCCTGCGTGAACTGCGAAGGCTCGGGCGATGACTGCTTCGATCCCGAGAAGAACCCCGCCCTGCGCCGCGAGATCAAGCTGGCGCGCCGCGCGCTGGTCAACGACAACGTCATCAAGCGCGTGATCCAGTACGCTCGCCAAGGCTACAAGGACATCGACTTCCCGATCTACGACACCGATTGGGACAGCGAGGCCTACCTCACCGTCTCCGGCCAGAACTCCAACAACTCCGTGTCGCTGAAGGATGACTTCCTGCGCGCGGTCGAGACCGACGGCGACTGGAATCTGATCGGACGCACCAACAAGAAGGTGACGAAGACGCTGAAAGCGCGCGATCTGTGGGAGAAAATCGGTTACGCCGCCTGGGCGTCGGCCGATCCCGGCCTGCACTTCAACACCACCATGAACGACTGGCACACCTGCAAGGCGTCCGGCGACATCCGCGCATCCAATCCGTGCTCGGAATACATGTTCCTCGACGACACCGCCTGCAACCTCGCCTCTGCCAACCTCATCACGTTCTACGACACCGCCTCCAAGCGCTTCGACGTCGACGCCTACGAGCACCTGTGCCGGCTGTGGACCGTCGTGCTGGAAATCTCCGTCATGATGGCGCAGTTCCCGTCAAAGGCGATCGCGGAACTCTCTTACGAATTCCGCACGCTGGGTCTCGGCTTCGCCAACATCGGCGGCCTCCTGATGACCATGGGCCTGCCCTACGACTCCAAGGAAGGCCGCGCGCTCTGCGGCGCGCTGTCGGCCGTCATGACCGGCATCGCCTACAAGACGTCTGCGGAAATGGCCGGCGAACTCGGCACCTTCCCCGGCTACAAGAAGAACGCCGCTCACATGCTGCGCGTGATCCGCAATCACCGCCGCGCCGCGCACGGCCACTCCAACGGCTACGAGACGCTGGCGGTCAACCCGGTGCCGCTCGATCACGCCTCCTGCCCGCAGGGCGACATCATCACCCACGCCAAGGCCGCATGGGACGATGCGCTCGCGCTCGGCGAGACCAACGGGTATCGCAACGCACAGACCACCGTGGTGGCGCCGACCGGCACCATCGGCCTTGTGATGGATTGCGACACCACCGGCATCGAGCCGGACTTCGCGCTGGTGAAATTCAAGAAGCTCGCCGGTGGCGGCTACTTCAAGATCATCAACCGCGCGGTGCCGGAAGCGCTGCGCGCGCTCGGCTACCGTGAATCCGATATCGCGGAGATCGAGGCCTATGCGGTCGGTCACGGCTCGCTGTCCAACGCGCCCGGCATCAACGTCTCCACGCTGAAGGCCAAAGGCTTCACGGACGAAGCCATTGCCAAGGTGGAAAAGGCCCTGCCGACCGCGTTCGACATCAAGTTCGCCTTCAATAAGTGGACCTTTGGCGAGGAGTTCATCCGCGACACGCTCGGCATCGGCACTGAGGCCATCGCTTCGCCGACCTTCGACCTGCTCGCGGCGGTCGGCTTCACCAAACGCGAAATCGAGGCCGCCAACGTGCACATCTGCGGCGCGATGACGGTGGAAGGCGCGCCGCACCTCAAGGCCGAACACTATCCGGTGTTCGACTGCGCCAATCCCTGCGGCAAGGTCGGCAAGCGCTATCTGTCGGTCGAGAGCCACATCCGCATGATGGCGGCGTCGCAGCCGTTCATCTCGGGTGCGATCTCCAAAACCATCAACATGCCGAACGACGCCACGGTGGACGACTGCAAGTCGGCCTACCTGCTCTCCTGGAAGCTCGCGCTGAAGGCCAACGCCTTATACCGCGACGGCTCGAAACTCTCGCAGCCGCTCAACTCCCAACTCATCAGCGACGATGACGAGGAGGACGATGCGATCGAGAGCCTGATGGAAAAGCCGATGGCGGCGCGCACCGCGCAGGTCTCGGAGAAGATCGTCGAGAAGCTGGTGGAGCGCATCGTCGTGATGCGCGAGCGCGAGAAGATGCCGGATCGCCGCAAGGGTTACACCCAGAAGGCGGTGGTCGGCGGCCACAAGGTCTATCTCCGCACTGGTGAATACGACGACGGCCGGATCGGCGAGATATTCATCGACATGCACAAGGAAGGCGCGGCGCTGCGCTCCTTCATCAACAATTTTGCGATCGCGGTGTCGCTCGGCCTGCAATACGGCGTGCCGCTGGAAGAATATGTCGACGCCTTCACCTTCACCCGCTTCGAACCCGCGGGTCCGGTGCAGGGCAACGACTCGATCAAGTTCGCAACCTCGATTCTGGACTATGTGTTCCGCGAACTCGCGGTCAGCTACATGGGCCGCTTCGATCTCGGCCACGTCGATCCCTCGGAATCGAACTTCGATGCGCTCGGCAAGGGCGTCGTGGAAGGCAAGGAACCCGAAGGACAGCAGGCGACGAGGTATGTCTCCAAGGGCCTGACCCGCTCGCGCACCGACAATCTCGTCGTCATGCGCGGCGGCGCGACCTCGGTGGCATCCAGCAACGAGAGCGCCCCGGCCGGCGGCGCGCGCATCACCGCCCTCTCCTCCTCGCGCGTCGGTGACACGCTGGAAGGCGCGACCGCGCTGAAGCAGGAAACCGATCACGACCTGTCGCCGACCGAGCGGCTGGAGCAACAGCAATGGAGCAAGGCGGGCGCCGCGCAAGCGACGTCGATGGCGGCCCCGACCAAGGCCGAGCGCCGCGCCGAAGCCAAGGCCAAGGGCTACGAGGGCGATATGTGCTCGGAGTGCTCGAACTTCACGCTGGTGCGCAACGGCACCTGCATGAAGTGCGACACCTGTGGCTCTACAACAGGGTGCAGTTAACAGTTCGGAATTAGGCAAGCCAAGCGCGCCTTAGCTGCAGGCTCTTTTGGCAGCAGCCGAAACAGATCGGAGTTGCTCTAAAAGAAATCCCGCCGTTACCGGCGGGATTTTCCAGCCAAGCCCGAAGTTAGGCTGCCCGCGTAGCGCGCCCCCCAAAGCGCCGTAGCGAGTGGGCGGCCGTTCAGTTCATGGCAGGTTTTTCGTTTTGGATAATCATCCAGATCCGTCGGTCATGGAGAACGGCCCTGCGCAGCGGCTTCCGCCATGCAAGCAAGCAGGGCCGTTCATGGGTGGCAGCCAAATGTTTGGCAAAACCCCTCTTACTGAGGAATGACTCCATGCCCCCGCAAGGGGGTGGATCAACCCCCCGCACCATCCAACACGATCGAGCGCGATCTACTTAGCGCATCATCTCCAAGTTCGGAAACTGGCTACGGCGAACGTTTCGTGCCCAGCAGATTGGCCTTCCCGCTGCCTTTGGACCTTTTGGCCAAGTTGAGGAGCTGACGCCGATTCGCCTCGACTTTTTCCCGGTTGTCAGGAAAACCGAGTGGAAGAAGTAGGCCAGGCCCGTGTTCCTTGCTGTTGCCGAGGAATACGACGCCACACCGCTCTAGAACCAACTGGACTTCACGAAGGTTCTTTAGGGACGTAGACGCATTTTCGGCATCCGCTTCAAGCCGTTGAAGTGAACGCAGACTAATTCCTGCGGCTTGTGCGACTTCCCCTTGGTTAAGACCTAGACCGAGCCGGGCCATCAACAGCAGTTTGGGATCCATGACCATGCTCGCAATTTCGAGCGCTGCTGATCTTTGTCAACAATTGGCGGTTATCCGCCAATATTAGTGCGAATCATGATATTTTTTGGCGGAATAAGACGCGCGCGGAAGCAGTCAATTCTAAGCACTCCTTGAAAGCGAAGGATTCGCGATGCACGTATTCATTCTTCTTGGGTCCAAGGGCGGAGCCGGGCGCACTACATCCAGCATCGTATTGGCTGCGGGACTCGCTGCTATCGGGCTCCGACCGTTGCACCTGCAAGTGACGATGTCGGGAATCCAGCCGGTCATCGCGCTCGCCAAGGGAGTCCCCTTCTCGACGGCCGCAGTCGCGGAACATATTGCGACGCCAGCCGCGATTAAACACACGATAGAGGAACATCCGGAATGCTCGACGGTCGTCATCGATATGGTCAAACAGACGGCTTGGGAGATGGTCTTCGACCATCCAGAATCAGTGGTGTTGTTTCCCATGAGGTACGAGTCTCACGAGGTGGAAGTGGCCGTTCGAGACTACCGAGAACTTCGGTGCCGTCGACCATCAACCATCGATTCAGGCTTTCGCCTCCATCGCCGACCGGCTCTTTCGCCCGACGATACGCGACCAACCACCCCGCCCCCTTGTTGGTTATTACCGGTGGCGTGGCCTCAAGGCGTGGACGGCCATGTTGTAGCGGCGAAGGTCGCGCGTTTCGATGGCCCGATGCGAGCCGGCTCGCCTGGCCCGTCAATACTGACACCAGGCATCCCCTATTTTCCAAGGGATCATCTCGACGATCTTATCAACACCTCAAACTACAGGTGCACCTCATCGATCGGAGAGGCAGCAGTACTACTCGCTCGGTCGGTCTCACAGCTTTGCCGCCTAATTGTAGCCGACTAACCATTCATCGAGTTCGAGAGTAAACGTGATAGATCCGATGCCCGTAGATTCAGAAACTTGGCTCGTAGAAGCTGAATCGGCTTTCAACCGCTTGATCTTGGGTTGGCGGCCGACCGGCACAGAGCTGACGGGGTGCCCCAGTATAGACAACTGGTCCGTTGTGGAGGCGTTGGACAGCACGGTCCGCCTCATGGGCAGCGTTGCTGGCCACCCGAATCCAAGAGTTGGGCGCGGACCTTTAACAATGACGAGTCCCCTGATCTGGTTGGCAGAGGATTTGAGTTGGGCGCGGACAGCAAGTCGCTATTACTTTCTTGGCCGCCCAGGAGCATCCCACACGTCTCCTCTCTCACAGGCCGACCGGGTGAACATCGTCTTACGCGCTGCCGCTTGGCTAGAACGCGAGCGCGATTGGGCTGAAAACTGATAGGCAGAGCATCCAAGCTCACCAGCACGAAATTCAACCGCTGGGACGGAAAGGACCCGCATGAAGTGCGACACCTGCAGCGCAACAGCAGCACTCTGATATTCGGCCGCGCGCATGTGTGCTGTGGATGTTCACATAGGATGGCCAGATTCGGCCAAAGTGCGCCTCAAATCACCCCAAAGAACAGCCGCACCCTCATACGATATCGAAATCCCGCCGGAAACGGCGGGTTTTCGATTGAAGGACACGCTTGAAAACAAGGTGGCAAAATGCCACCTTGGTGACCGATGGCCCAGTCCATCAAGCTTGGTGACGACCTCATGAAGATCGTGCGTCGCGAATCCGAGTTGCAGAGCCGCTCGATCGCCGGCCAGACCGCCCATTGGGTGCGCATCGGCCGCGCTATCGAAAAATCCGGCAATTTCGATCATGCCCGGATCACCGCCGCGCTCGCCGGTGACATTGAGACAACGGATCTCACCGACGAGGAGAAGGATGTCTGGCTCGACGGCTTTGTCGAGAAGATGGGGCGGCCCGGATCTGACGAGGACGCCTTCTTTGCCCGGCGGCGGCAGCTTGGACTGGGTGTCGGCCTCGATGCAGCCGGCAACCTCGTGCGTCAGAAGGCCACCCGTAACGCATGAAGCCGACGATGATCGTACTTGCCGGGCCGAACGGTGCCGGCAAGTCCACACTCTACGAGACCCGTATCGCGCCGAGTTTCGCGGGGCCGGCATGTAAGTTTGCCTCAGGGCACTCTAAAAAAGCCGTCGTGGCACGTTAGGTATGCCGCAGCACAAATATGATCTGAGCACAAAGCAGAAGTCCGCTGCAAACAATGGATTTCTGCTTTTCGCTCGGATTATTGCGGGTCTAGTGTGAATGCTCGCATATGCCAGGATTGCAATGACGAGAGCACGGCAGCGATTCTTAGGGTGTTTTCACAGCCGAAATCGTAACGATAGCTTGGGCTAGTCCTACCCCACTGGCACAAGCCACGTGCAGGACGGCGGCATGACCAGATGGCGTGATCTCCCGCAATCTTTGAGATGCCCCACCTGCGAGCTGTACTTTCACCGAAGCACCGGACTGCAAGATTTCGATATCACGCCAGCCGATCTCGGCGGTTACGCCTGTCCCCAAAGCCTTGAAGCAAGCCTCCTTCCCACAAAACGCGCGAGCGAACAGCAAGCCGTGATCCACGCCCACCCGGCAAAGTCTTCGTTCCTCACTAGTAAAGAGTTCGTCGACCCACTCATCACCCAACCCTTGGAGGGAACGCCTGATGCGCTCAACCTGACAAAGATCAATGCCAACCCCAAGGATCATTTGATCTACCAGAGGGCACGAAATGATAAACCGATGACGAGGAAAAGCATCGCCCAAACGATGCAAGTCGCGGACGCGCCTTCGGCTTTAATCCCGAAGAGATCGAGTGACATGGAGCCGTCAAGCGCGCGGGCAAAACTGATAAGGAACAACGCTGAAATTCCGGCAACGGGAATCCCGATGATAGCAGGACCGTGTTGATCGCAGAGCTTCACCGGGTCGATAGTTGCAAGCGCAAGGCTATTCTGGCGAATAATCTTGATAACTGCCACAACGATACCTGTCGAAATAACCGCATAGATGAGTGGGGTAAAGATTGCCCCGGCGGTATTCCCTTTCGAATCTTTTTTGCCCTCCTCCGAGCCAGAGCGCGGATCACCGGTCATGCGAACAACCCCGCCCGCTCTTCGGATGCCTTAAATGGCACCGCCGCATTTAGCGTACGAAGCCCCCAGCGGGGAGGAAACACGGGACACGGCAACGGTTCAGCCGCTTGACGGAAGAGTTGTTTGATACGCGTGCGCCCTGTTAAACCTCGGATATGAGGATGCGCCACGCGAGCATATTTGGATATCTCGCAGAACAGATTCTGGCAATCGATCGGCTGCAACCGTCTGCCAAAGAGTGTCTGGAATTTGATGCCGGCAGACCGAAACGCCTCCTCCTGACACTCGCAGACCCAGTTAATGATCTCCTCGGCACTTCGTCCGCCCGTATCGGTAAAGCATTTCGCAATGCCGTCCGCAGCGCCCGGTCCGGCTATGACAAACTCACTCTCCTTGTGCTCCAGAAAAGCAGCGTAGTTGAGGTCGATTGCGTATTGGAACGCGAGAAACGGACCGATTCCCGGATAGCTCACGAGTAGCGTGTAGATATCCCGCAATGACGGCGCCTGGCAAATCCTGTCCGGCAGACGATCGTCCATCATGCGCGCTATCAGAGCAAGGTGATTAGCGTGTTTTCGCTTATGGCCAAGAGCCGGGGATGGCATAATGTACGCTGCGGAATATAGCTTACCGCCACGGTCCATTATTCGATCGAGCGTTTTTGACAGCTTATTCAGATCGACGCGATCCCAGACGACCGGACCACACCGGCGTTCAAGCTCCTCCCAAGTTTCGACACGGTTGAACAGCTTGAACAGAATGGTCCGGAAGAAAACCTCAGAGGGTCTTGCGGATCGGTCTGGATGATATTGTATCTCGCGGATTAAATATTGGCTCACGCGATCGCTTACGCGATAGGCATTGGTGAAACGAAAAGTCGCAAGAATCGGATCATCGGTCCATGGACCGACAGGATTCCTCATTCGCCGGAAATAGATTGCCTGTCGCTCAGCAGCGAAACGCCAATAACTCTCGAAAACCGATGTCGGTACCATAGCCCCTGACGATCCTATACGTTGGGGCGGCCAAACCAGCGCAAAATGCCGATCAGGCGCCGATACGCCAGCAAAAGAATCGTATGGACCATAGCCGCTTTTCAACCCACCGTTAACAGATCGACGACTACGGGAAGTTCATGGCGTGCGCGGTGCGGGAATTGGCAATACGGGCGTGGAATTGCTGGCTTTTGCCTGGTCGGCTTGGGGACGGCTGAAGGAGCACTCTCGCAGTCCGACAGTCAGAATCGCACCTACGGCGAGCGCCATAGCCCATTTGAGAACCGCCTGTTCGCGCTCGACGGTGTTGACACGATCAGTGAGCTTCTTGTCGTTTTCATTGATCTTCGACAGCAGGCCGGCAAATGACTGCAGGCCACCGGCGATGGGACCCGTGAGTCTCGAGGGGATGGAATCAAACCCCTCTTTTCTTGCCCCTTGTTTTGGCTGATCAAGGTCCGCGTAGAAGATCAGGAAGCAATCTTCGCCGCGACTGAGATGAACTGGCCCAGGACCGGCATTAAAGACCGAAAAGATCAGCCGACCTTCGTAATTTGGATCGACATGGAAGCCGGAGACGTTGACCAGTCCCTGGAATTTGTAACCCGCTCGTATGGAAATGAATGCGATGGCCGAGGTCGGCACGATGATCTTTTCCTCGGTCAAAATAAAGCCGAACTGGCCTGCAGGAACGGTAAAACCCTGGCCATCAGCCAATAGGGTCTTTGGTTTGTTACGAGGATCGTCTGGCTCTCCGGTCGGTGACACGTAGACTTCAGGACCAATCCTCAAACGATAGGAAGCACCATCAATCCGCTCTGGCTCGTAGTCCGTGACAAGCGCCGGCAACTCCTTTTCCAAACGCAAACCGCCCCAGAACATTATGACTCACCCCCGGCCCCTTCTTGAAAGAGCTTGTCGAAAATCGAACGCTGCTCAACTTGTCGCATACGCGACTTGTAAGATACGACCAAATCCAACTGCCTACCGTTAGCCTCGGCCAGAATCACCTTGAACAGCCCTAGATTGCACTGCTTCATTTCGTCCCGGAATAGAATGTTTTCCAGATGATCCCAAGACTCACATACCTTGGCGAGGCGGCCCGCGTGACGCGAGAAATTCCGCACCAGCCAGTAGTCGTCGGTATCGCAACGTCCGATACTTTTCTCGAGGATCTGGCCGAGCGATTGAAACTCATCTGTGGTAACGCCAAGGTCTGCGCCGATGTCTTGATTTAGCGTGTTTGCAGTAGCAAGCACGATGATGAAGGCATCCGTAAGCGTCTTGATTAACTTGGCCTGATCGGCATCATCGATAGCATCGAAGAAATAGGCTGTGTATTTCGCGTTGTGCAGCGCCATGTGTTTGACGCGCTCAGCGAGCGGCATGATCACAACATCTTTGTGATACGCCTCGTCATGCTTCAGCTGCATCCATTGCAGACGAAGCAGCTCGTCTCTCAGGGACATGGGCAAATACTCCTTCAGGCCGCGGCAGGTTCAGTTTGATAGAGATTGCGACATCGCATGATCAGCGCCTCGACATCGCGTTTGCCCCATCGTCCCCCCGTCTCGCTCGAACCTGTATCAAGACAGGCGAACGTCGAGTTGATGGTGAGCGTCCCGATCTGAAGTTTGGTTTCCTTCGCGAGGAAATATTGTAGTCGGCCGAGGCCAACCAGATTGCCAAGCAGCCGCTTGACATAATAGTGCGAGCGGTAGGTCGCGTTCAGTCGCACTTTGCCATCATGAACCTTGATACTGAGATGACTGAGGCATGGCCCCCCATAGAGACGCTTGCGGTCGGTAACCGCGTCATAGATCGGGATATCCTCCTCGAGCGGCCGGCCCGCATTGAGTTCAAACGAGGCCCGATACTTGCCGTGCGCGACGATCTTGGCGACCAGCTCCTCGAGTGGATTGAAGACTTCACCATGCGCGTCCTCTTGCCGCAGGAAACGATAGGCATAGCTTCCCCAGTTGCTGTCGCTTCGGCCCTTCTGGATGGTGCGGATCTTGTCCGGAAATTCCTTGAAGACGCTTTTGGCGCCCTTTCGCAAATATTCATCGAGTGGGAAGATCGTCTCTGCCACGGTATGGATGCTGAAGGCACCATGACCTGTGAGGAACTGGTCGACCTCCCGGTATACGGCTGCATCCTGCTTCGAAAGCACCGTGGGCTCGGCCACATGCAGGATGACATCGAAGTCCTCCTGGTGAGCGCAATTTCCAAGGTATTCAGCAGCCGCCAACCAGACGGAAGGCGCAGTTTGACCTCTAATCAGTTCCATATCGGCCTCCTAAGTCAATACAGCGGTTTCACGCAATTGCCGAATGATGTAGGAGCGAGAAAGCCAGCCGTATCCGCCAATTCCCCAAGCAGCTCCCCAGCTATTTCGAATCAGCAGCATCGGTGTTCCATCGGCATGCGCCCCATGACCGACAGCAAGTATGGCGTGGCCACCGCGCTCGATATCTGGACTGACGTCTGCTACTCGGCCTAGGGTGTCGGGGTGATAGAAGGCGTCGCTAATGATGACGCCGAGAACGACAAGATGACCTGCATCCAACGTTACGGTGATGTCGTCGAAGCCAAGGCTACCAAGTACCATACGCTGCTTGTGAAGTGTCGCCGTGATTGCCGGCGGCATCCACGGCATGACTTCCACAAGACTGTAGGGCCAGGCCGCTTCGATCGGCTGCCCCTCGTCAGCGAGCGCGTCGGCCGCGGCAGTCATTGTCGTGCCGACAGCCGGATTCTTTCCAGGCGTCCGTGCCACAGAATGATAGAATAGATATTCAACCGACAAATGCTCCGACATGCCCACCTTGTGCTCGTGCGCCGTCGAGGTCGCGAAAGCAAGACATGACTGCCGTCGGCCCTGATGACGAACTGGTTGCAGGCGGGCCCGGAGATCGGCATGGATGACAATCAAGATTGAAGTCCCATGCGACGGCGTTTGGCGCGTGAAAGACCGCCAGTCTCAGGGCCCTGTAGAGACAGCGCAACCGAAAACGCCGGATCATCAGCCGTTTCGGGATTCCAAGGCTGGGTCTCGCGCATCGTCAACGAGCCACTCCCGTTCGAGGGGGGGCGCGCGATAAGCGTGCGCATGCTAGGCGCACCGTAGAGAAGCGGATCGCACGAAAATGAGGATTTGTCTGACAGGACTTCGTAGCCAGCCTTGCGCAGCGCATCGACCTGCCACTGGTGCCCGCTACCAGCCGCCTCCGCAAGTTCAATCCGGATGAGATCGTCGGGGTTGCCGATGATCTTGGCCCCGTCATCCTTGCCGGTCAGCCGCCAGACATTGGCCCAGCTGTTGCTAGGTTTGAACTCTTCGCCAAGCGACGCCTTCAACCGAGCGACTTGGGTCTTACGCAATTCGTCCACTTCTCCCTGGGGCAGGATCTGATGGCTGACGAGGCCCCAACAGGTTGCCTCATAACTCGCTCCCATCCGCAGCGAGAGTTGATAAACGATGTCGGGATTGCGCAGGTGCCGGGCGACCGTCCATCCCTGCGATTGGATGTGGTGTCGGTAAAGCCAGCGGGGCAGCAGGAACTCGGCGGCGAAGGCGTCAGCCGCCACCTCCTGAAGATCTCGTCCTCCGGTCGGCACCAAAGGCCCGCGCTCCAGAATATCAAGATCAACGCTGCCACGGTGGTTGAGCACGACATGGCCAAGTTCATGGGCTGCCGTGAAGCGTTGAATGTGCAGACCGCGGCGCGTCGTTACGATGATGCCCCGGAGCGGAGCTGGAAGACATAATCCCAGCGCAGAGTTGAGCGGCTTAAACACGAGCGGAATATCCAGTTCCGTGATCGCATCGAAGACGTCGACCAGCCCCTCACCGTTCATAACGCGCGATTGCAATCCGAGATCATCGTGTACGCGTTTGGCCGCGGCAACAGCATCCAAGCGAGCGGCTGCAACGGGGGACCTAGCCACTGCTCACGCTCCTTGGACCGCGGGTCTGAAGAAACTCTGCGAAACGTAGTAGCTCGGCGCGATCGTCGGCTGACAGTTCGGTCGCCGCGCGCGCAAGCGCTTGCACGCTTTCTGGAAGAGGGTGTGCCCTGGCTGTACCGGTTAGAGCTTCGATCGTTTGGCCGTATACTTCGGCAAAGCGCGCAAGCTCGACCGCATCCACCTTCCGACGCCCGTTCTCAACGAGCGATAGAGCCGACCGGGACAAACCGACGGCGTCGGCGGCCTCCTCCTGCTTCAACTCCAGATATTCGCGCGCCTGTCGGAGACGATCCCCGATCAGCCTCCATTTTTCGGCTTCATCGCTCATATCGTCCCTCATGCTGCTTCTGGCTGTTTGGCGGGTTTGGAGGCTCTCACCTTGATCTCGCCCGTAAACACCTTCTTGAGCTTCGGTACGATGTCATCGATCATTTCTTTGCAACTCGCGTACCCCCCCGGCTTGATGATGGCCGGCGGCAAATCAATATCGAGCACCTTCTTGGTGACAACCCTTGCATCGATCACGCGTTTGGAGTCGATCGCCGGCCCTGTCCCGATGATGGACCCACCATCGCCCGACGGTGCATCAGTTCCGGGGGCGGCATCGATTGGGGCTGCTTCTTGCTCGAACCACGCCTCAAGTTGAGAAACGAGTTCAGGCATCTTCTTGTCGAAAACACTCGCCAGGTCGTCCTTGGTCGCGCTCATTCGCACGCTCCATGTTCGATTTTCGAACACGATATATGACACGCGCGCGAAAAGTCAACAAAGATATAACCTTAGGCTAACCACGCCAAACACATTGGTAGATTTACTCTATAATAATCAAATAGTTATTGGTTTTCAGATAGCAATCCAAATTAATCGGCCGTGGTTCCGGCCATACTTGTCCAATGAACCTTAAGGTCCGAGATCAAGTCCAAGATGTTCCTTTTCTGGCTACATCTTGATTTTGTGTGTTTCGGCATGGCCCTTTGGACGCCGATCGGAGGTCCCAGTCCAACACCGATTGACAAATGCGCTTCGTCGACATCCGCGCCGTCGAGAACCTTCACGCCGTTTACATCGATCTCAATGACTGGCGACAGCGCTGTTTGTGGTTCAGAACTGACGCCGCCACCTGCCGCACCACGGCGTTCAATCTCGCCTTTCCGGATCAAAACCGACCGCCAGCCAAATAATTGCGACGGGCTGATCCCGATCTCCCGGGCCAGCACCGAAACGTTCGCGCCCGCTTCACAACTCCGCGCCGCCATATCCGCCTTGAAGGCATCCGACCAGCGCCGCCGCCCCGCCACTGGCGCACCCTCGATCCGATCCGCAACAGCCTCGATCAAATGAAAGCTTCTATCTCCAGGCACAGGCGTAGACCGCGATGCCATAGGCGTCGATCAATACGTCAGCTATTGGTGAATCCATGCGCCAGGACTTTCAGCGTCAAAGAAGGTAATTGTCGTTATGCCAACGTCTTGGAGGGTTCGTGATGCCCTCTCGATAAATTTCTGATCGTTTTTATGAACACTGACGGCCGCTTTCTTTACACACCTTGCGATGCGCCGGATTAGATGCTTGTCCTGCGGCCAGAAGCCTAGACCATAAAATACAACTGTCTCACCAAGAGAGCCGAGTACTTCGATGTATACCCGAGAAAGGTAATTCGATCGTCGAATTGCCGTGAATTTTTGCTCCGCCGTTCCTTCACTTACGAACAGCGGCGTAGCGCTCCCTTCCTTCCATTGCTCGGTAATTGACTCCAAAAGGTTCTCAGCACCTGCTCCAATCTTGACTTCTCTGCCTTCCGCTTCAGTGCCCAAGCAAAGATTTCCATGCGGATAAAAATAGAGCGTTGTACCTCTCGCCCTGCCATAGGGCTTTCTAATGGCTTCCCAATCCTCTCGAAGGCATTTTCTGCCATCCGACGGCTCAAACGCGTCTTTGAACCACGTGCCGAGACCATGCGCATTATTCCACATGGCCGCCCAGTAGAGAATGAGATCGTAATTCATGGATGCTATGGTTTGGAATCCTTTCAGAAACGCCCCCATTGCAGGAAAGCGATCCTTCACATCGACGTATGACGGATGGATACTGTGAACGGTGGAGATCAGCGATTTGCGAACTTCCTCGTAGGCGGTCCCGACGCGCTCACCCTTAATTTTCAAAGCCTGGTTTACTAGAGTTGCCTGCCAAAGCCGCCGAAGCACCAGTTCGAAGTCCTCCGACTTGAATGAGGAGAAGACAGCTTGCGTTTCTTGGGTGAGGAATTCGGCTTGTTTTGCAGCGCCATAGAGGGATCCGTACTTGAAGCTGTCGCTAACTGCGATACTGGCTCCATTTCCCAAAACGAGTCCTTGCGAAAAATCGTTCTGAATTGATGTCCATTGCTGAATCTTCGTCATGTTTTGTGAGCTCTGTTAAAATTGCGCAATACTGCGATGGAAGTTGCTGACTCACAATCCGGAAGCGATGGCGCGACAGAGTATTGGCACTTGATCTTATGACATCTGGAGCCATCAGGACGTAGGATAACGGCTGCGTGGTCGAAATGACGATTTTCCAATCGACCACTTGCGTGCTGATGAAGACCTCCGCCTATAACAATGGAGGTCGGCCACTACAGGGGAAACCGGCAGTTAACGCATCGGATACGGCTTGACGCCTCTTTGATGATCTCCATCGCCCAGTTCACAGCTTCGGCGAATCTGCCTGTAGCTCGCCGCATAAGTTCGACGCGTTTCGGCCAGACGAACCAACTACTGCGCTCCACGTTTATACACGCTACGCCGACAGAAATTTTTCAATACGTTTTGTTAAACGAGGTCGGTCGACGATTTTGAGTTCGCATTCCCAGATCGTCATGCTCAACCATCCCTCTGCATTGAGCTTATCTAACGTCTCCGCATCGCGCTCGACATTGCGTGCAATCTTCTTCTTCCAGTAGTCAACGTTGGTCACTGGCACCCGCGCGCCTCTCGCACAGCCATGTCCGTGCCAGAAGCAACCATGGACAAAGATCACCTTATTGCGGCTTCGAAAGGCTAGATCTGGCTTCCCGGGTAGATCCGAACGATGAAGCCGATATCGGTATCCGAGCGAATGGACGAGCCGACGAACCATCATTTCCGGAGCGGTGTCCTTGGACCGCACGGCCCGCATGACTCTCGACCGCTTGGCGTCAGTCGTCATCATTTTCCTTCGCAACGGAGGCGGCGCCACCAAGTGCCTCATAACGGCGGGATGCCAGCCATTGTAGGCGTTTCGCCTGGGTTTCCAACACCCGACGAAGACCACCCTGGACTTTGCGCTCCGAAATCACTTGCGCAAGACGGGAGATGATCAGCGCGCGCCTGGCTATCCTGAAATCAGGATGCGACCGCAATTCGTGCACACGATCGGAAACAATCCGACCTCGGAATGAAGGCGGAATATCAACGATCAGTTCGCCTCCTGGCGGATCCTTTTCATTCAAGATCGCCTTAAACTCCGACCCCTCCACTGCCTGTTGAGTAATCTGTCGCTCTAATGCGTTGAGATGCTCCTTCGCAGAAGCATCTTTTCCGCCCGTTTCCTGAAACTGTGGCAACGGCCAGACCTCAATCTCGAAGACTTCGAACGGGTCCAGGACCGACATGGCGACAGCGTCCGTTCGTTGGTTCGTCAGATGTCGCCGAATCCGGGTTCGAAGCATCTCGTTAGTTTGGCCGACGTAGATCGGTTCTCCGTCGTAATCGAAGAAAGCATACACGCCCCATCGGTAATTGCCCACGCGAAGCTTGACGCCGGACGGATCATCAAACGGCGCATCCAGAAATTTCGTCAAATTTCCGCGAAGATCTTCCGTCTCGAACGGAGGAACATTCACGTTGTCCGGATTACGTGCCGCCAAGTTACCTCACACCCGCCTGATGGGCGTCATTTCCGATTCTTGCTGAACTGCGGACGCCCTACGAATCGTAGTCCTTCGAAGCGTTTCATTCCCGGTCGTCTCAATGTCGAAATCAACGAAGTTCACTTCGCCGTCTTGTCCACCGAAGCACTGATGAAACGCATCAAGCATCGTAACATCGACAAGCTGTCGGGCCGAAACGTGCGGACTGGCTTGATCGGGGATACTAGCCGGAAAAACATATATGCAAGGCGGCGGTGTCCGGAACGGACCAATATCAGTGATTCTTGCAGCATCTGCGAGTTTGGGGCACGGCCTGCCGACAGTCCCACACACCATGTCCCAGATCACGACGCCGTCAACCCGCTGATCTCGAGCGATCATTTCAGCGCTCAGTCGCGTGTGTATGCCTGACCAGGCGTTTCGTCTCGGGTTAGCGCCGATGTTGGTGCACACACTCCAGATTATGAACTCATCGGCGTCAGTTGGCCTCTCGAAGATATTTGTATTGTTGCCGTCGAGACAGCCCTTCAAATCGATAACCGTCACCCGGTTATTTGGCAGTCTGACTCGATAGTCGTTGCGATTAGCCCCTTCGGTGCGATCCCAATCGGTGATGAAACCACGGTCCTGCATGTGATTGAGGACGTGCTGCACAAATTCCCGTTTGGGACTCGTCGTGGCAGAAAACTGTCCCCGGACGCGCTCGATCGCCCCGCGAAAAAGACCGGAGTTGTAGAAATCTCTTTCCTCCAGCCCGTGATCACCCAACCGGTGCGCTTCCGTCTTCAATACTTCGGCGAAGCGCTCAATCTGCTCCTTCAACCCCTTGTTTTGCTGACAAGGGATGACGGTCATGCCGCCTTCCACTCAGCCTTCCGCTCAACACGGAGCAGCGGTTCAAATAAATGGTGTGCGATATGGCGAACAACCGGGACGGCGACGCCATCACCCGTTAGATGATATGCTTCGTTATAGTTCTTTGGCAGCTTATAATCGTCGGCAAGCCCCATAAGACGAGCAGTCTCTCGGGCCGAGATCAGCCGTGAACGGATCTTGTTGCCGTCGACGACAATAATGACTTGGCGGCTCGATCCACCGGCGGGCGTCCGCAGACAACCCGCGACGTCATCGAAACGAACCTCCGCCCGCTGGACCTTTGCGCCATCGTCGTCATGACGCGTCCGCTTATAAACGCCTCCAACCATGCGTCGACCGGCACGCTTCGCGGCCTCAACCTTGGCTAAGTTGATCTCGGACATCATCGCGAGCAGTTGACGGGTCTCGGCTGCAGTATGCCACTCAACGCTCGCGGGCTTTTCCTCGATCAGATCAGCGAAGGTGGAGTTCCTGCGTGCTGGCGTCGGGATATTCCACCAGAGCCAAGACTTCCGCGCCGATGCCGAGATCGCATCATAAGCATTACGAAGACCCCGCGTGTGAAATGGGTCAATCGGACCTGGCGACAACAAGGCTTCCGGAATTTCCACGTCTGCGTGAACGCCTATAACAAACAGACGAGAGCGTGACTGTGGAACGAACAGCGCGGCGTCGATCACAACCGCACCATAGCGATAGCCCGCTTTCACAAACGTATCGCAGATGGCGCGGAAGTCCTTGCCGCCGTGGGACGTTAAAGTGCCGCAAACATTCTCCAGAGCGATGATCTTAGGCGCGCGTTTAGCCGCGATCAGGCCCTTCATCACATCCCAGAACGGATAAAATGTACCGCTCCGCTCGCCCTTGAGGCCAGCGCCGCCGCCCGCCAGCGACAAGTCCTGGCAAGGAAACGATCCCCATGCCAGATCGGGCTGACCAGGAAGATCGGCGGCCTTAATCAGCTTGATATCGCCGATCTTGAGTTCTCCACCAGTTCCCCAGTTGGCCTGATATGTGAGACCTTTCTTATGGTCGAAGTCATTCGCAAAAAGGCATGACCAGTCGGCGCCGAGACCGGCGCGCGCCATTCCTCCTCCTGCGAAAAATTCGAAAAAAGTCGGGTTCATCATCGTCTGCTCTGGCCACACAAAGAGCATACACAACTAAACAAGAAAATGAAAACAAAGCATGAACATTCAAGATGCGAACAAAATTCAACGCTGGGTCAAGGGGTTATCCCTGCCATCTTCGCCCGATCGCACCTCACGTCCGGGGCTTCGCGTCCAGTCTGCACGTGACTGGCCCTTGAATAATGCTCGCCTCGTACGGATGCGATTCGCGCATTGACGGCCCCCCAACGGTACACGGAAAGACCGATCGGGACGCCCGTCGAGCCTTTGCTCAGCAGCTTTGATCGCATGCGCGGCTTCATTCCGGCGTGTGGATGGCGTCAGCGATGCGTTGATGATGCTCCTCTTAGATATCCTTGATCCGACAAAAACACGGCGTACCGATCGATTTTGCCGTAATGGTCTCGGCGATCGCCGGCGAGCCGGGAACGTGAAGCGTGTCCTTGTCCACCGCTAACTCGCGATCGGCGATATCGACCTCTGCGTCAGCCTGCAACAGCCCGATCGCCCTCCCTAGACATGCCTCAATCATCGAGCGTCCGACCGCATGGGGGTGATCGCTCTGCCAAGAGAAGAAAATGTGGCGGGCCATACCAACCTTACCGCGCGGCTTTTGATCGGTCCGCACCGATTTCGGCGAGCCGAACAACTGCGCGTTCCAGAGTCGCACGCTGCATTGCCTGAAACTGAGAAATCAGAGTTGGCAGGCGAAGATTGATCTTGTCGTCACCACTATAGAACAATGCTCGGTTCTTGTGACGATCCAACCTGCCGTCAGTACGGTCCGGCATAAGCACGAACTTTTCGACTGCGCGCCCATCTTTCACAACCTTATAAACCTTGGGCATGTCATCGAGGAGCCCGTCATGAATGATGAGGTTTCTTACCAATTCGATCTCTCGTATCGCCTCACTCGGCTCGAACAATGTTCTCGGCGCTTCACCCCATCCGGTGCGTCGGCGGTCCCCGAACTGGATACTGGATGACGACAGCTTCGGATAGGTTGAAAAATCGCTGCGCAGATGCTCGATCTCGTGGACTAGTTTCGTTGTATAGTCGAGAAGACTGTGCAGGCGGATGAAGATCACGTTGAGCGTAGCGGTAAGGCGGGTGACAACCGGAGAAGTTATCCACCGGATACCGTCCGATTCAATCAAAGGCGGATAGAAGAGCTGATCAAGGTTGAGGGAGCGATAGAACTCCCCAACTAGAAAGCACACTTCCTTCGTGCACTCTTGGATGCCCGACACAAGCTTGCGGCAATCGTACAGATACAACAGCTCATGCAAGCGGGGCATCTCCCGGAGAGCAACGAGTGCTTGCTCGAATTGGGCTCGCGATAAGGTGGACTCGGAATTCAAGCCGGCCTCGCACAGAAACTTCGGAATGGCCGGCAAAAGCGCATGATACGAAGTAAGTCCTCCGAGGAGCGCTGACGCGAATCCGTCGTGGAGCCGAATGCATTCTGCCTCGATCTCGTAAAGCAGATCGCCGTGAATCGGACGCCAAGCGCCCTGGGGATCGAGACAGTACGCAGGTTGCCCATTGAGAGGATTGTGTTGCGGTACGCCATGGAGCGTCAGGAAGATCGGCGAGACCAAACCTGATGTCGAACTTGACGAGCTGTCGGCCGGAGTATCTGTCATTTTTCAATTCAACACTCACTTCCTCTGCGGACACCTCGGATTGCTCGATGAAGCAATACTGGTTGGCCCAAAACGAGAGGTCAGCCAGTGAAATCCTGTCCGCGGCAGTCCTTGCATTAACCACGATTCCTATCCTTCGAAAAAAGGTGCACGCCCCCTCCGGAAGCAGCCGAACCAACGTGATATTTCCATTCCACGCACGGGAAATACCTCGCCTGAGGCAGCGAAATCTTGACTAACGGAGTTCGACCTTACCGCCTGAATCCTTGAGGAGCGCATTGGGTTTCTAGCCCATCCGCACGATAGGACTCGCATCTGCAATTCCAGCGACCGAATCCAAGCCCAGTCCGTCAGCTCGATCCTATTCTTGGGAGGATGCCGCATGTTCGTAGTACCATATGACCACCGTCACACCGCAAGCCGTTTTCTGCGTCCCTCCCAGTCCGCGCTAGCTAATCACCCGTCCCAGGCGATGGATTCGGGTTCTTTCTTCGAATTGGTGGAGAACGCACACAAGCGCACCCCACCAATTCACCCAGATTGGGATTGTCGGCAGCCAACCCACCCGAGCCGCGCCGTCGTAGAAAGTGGCGAGATCACATTCAGCCTTGCGTCAGCGCACCCCTGAGCGATGGCGAAGATATTCATTCCCAATGCGGAACGCATTGCGGCAATCGATTTTCCTTCGATCGCTCACGTGCCCGTACTTTTCGGCTCATCGGGGCGTTATTGCCGTATCCACAACCGATATCTCCGCGAAAGGGCGACCGGAGATTGGTTTCCGGACGGAGGGCGGCCATATCCTCGCGAGCGAACATTGCTGAAGATCGCCCAGAGCTTGAAGAACTTTCTCGAATGGAGCCACGAACGCGGAGTTGCGTTCGAGACCGCTACGTACGATCAGATACTTCAGTATCAGCGCGAGCAGATGGCTGGGAAATGGTCGGCTTCCGGCACAAAACTGCAGGCTTCGACGGCGAACCAGCGTGCCGACGAAGTCACGAACTTTTTGACCTGGGCGGCTCTGAAGGGATTGCGCGGTCCGTTTGAGGTCAAGTGCTTCTTCGCCAGGAGTCTCGGCGGGGAGCGGAAGATGGTGCGCGCGGGACGGGCCAAGGAAAGCGCGACGCCCAGGGCGGTCGCGCGCTTCGTTCTTCCGACTGCGGAGGAAGTCCGCGATTGGCTCGCCCGCGTTCGCGTAAAGAAGGGAAACGTCAAGTATCTTGCTGCCCGGTTAATCCTGGAGGTGGGTCCTCGCCGTATGGAAGTTGAGGCACTCGAAGTCGATCAATGGCCGTCGGCGCAAGCTATTCGCGAGGCCGAGCAAGCCTCCCAGGCGACCGTCCCGATGGACCTCTACGTCACTAAGGGAGCCCGTCCGCGCACCGTCGACGTGCCGATCCGGTTTGCTCAGTGCGTTCGCGAGTGGATTGACGAGAAATGGGATACCTACGCCTATCGTCATTTCGTGAAGAGCGGCAGGAGAACGCGGACGCGCCGCTTGTTTCTGAGCGACCATCCCAATGCACATGGTCGACCGATCAGCGAGATGACGATCTACCGGATCTTCAAGGAGGTCGAGCCGAGACCGAAGCTGTGGTCGCCGCACAAGGGGCGGCACGTCTTCGCATGCTTCTTCGTGCTGAACGCGCTGGAGCTCGAGGCGCGGCCGTACGGCGGCCTGGATGCCATGGGCTTCGGCTGGGTCCAAAATCGCGGAGAGTTCTGGCTGAAGATTCTCAGGGATCAGTTCGGTCACATCAGCAAGTCGACGACGGAGATCTACCTCCGCTGGCTTGTGAGTTCCTGCGCGCTCGCCGAGATGTCCTCCGGTTGGCACCGATTCCTCGAAGGCGATGGGGAGGTCTGTGCGTAAGTCAGACTATTTGATCGAGATCGAACCGTCCCGTGGGGCAACCTACGAAGTCGACCTGCGAGAATTTGCTGTTGGCGGGAACGAAGCCACGGTCAAGAAGGTGACGACGTGGGGCGGCGACTATGCCGGTCGCCTGGACCTTGCTCTCGAACTTGCCGATTTCCTGGACACGCTTTCGCCAAACGAGAAAAGCTGCAATTCGCTCCGCAGCAGCATGCGCAACTTCTATCGGTTTCTGGATGCCCGAGCTCCGACGGTCACAAAGTCGGCCGACGTGACCGATGCGATGGGCCCGGCCCTTCTGACGTGGTTGATCGAGATTGGATCGAACTACTCTGCCTACAAGACCATCCGCGCTACGGTGAACGGGATGCGAGCTCTGAGCGGCGGAAGGCAACTATTCTGGCCGTCGCGTCGACCGGACATCGTCGTGCGCGACGAGCCGATTGGAGAGCGTGCTCTCCGCGATTTGTCCCATGCGCTCCGGCACGAGGCGCGCGGGGTCCAGCGCACGTTGGCTGATGGCGTCAGGTTGGCCGACGCAGGGAGCGACCCGCGCGATGATGCGGGTGGGACGGCGTTCTCCATCCCCGAAAAACGGGCCTGGCTCGTCCGCGAGTTGATGCAGAATGGTCTGCCGAACCGCGCTGCGGCCATCGCCGCTGGCGCTCGTGACCTTCTGGTCGGACCAGGTCCTTCCTACGTGGCTCCAACGATGTCGGAGCGGAGTTCGCGGGGCCTCATCGGAGCGCTCCGATGGTTCGCACCGAGTCGCTCGGACACCGCGATCTTCCTCGCCCTCTTCCTGCTGTCGACCGGCTGGAATTTTGCGACCGCGACCGCCGTCGATGTGTCGTCGCCGGATGGATGGTTTCAGCCTCATCCGCAGGTCGATCGCTTCGCCGTCATTCACGCCTTCAAGCACAGGGCGGATCGGCACCAGTTCGCGATCTCCATGATGCGCCCGAAGTGGCATCCCTACCGGCTCGTCAACTACATGATCGAGGTGACGGCCCCGCTGCGTCGCCAAGTGTTGCGGGAACTCGAAGACTTCCGCAAGGAGTACGTGAACAGTCCGAGCGTGGCACTCGGGGCGGAGATCCATCGCCATGAGCGGCTCGCCCGTAGCCCGTGGCTGTTCGCGTCGGTCAAGGTCGGCAAGGTGTCCGGCTTCATCGAGGACATGGACGTCACTCACGTCAGTGCGCTCGTTCGCGATACGGTTCTTCGCCACGGGCTCGAGAAGACACATCCTCGTCTCCTTCAGTTCAAGACGTCGGATGTTCGCGATGCCTGGATCGGCTATGCCTACGTTCAGAGCGGCTACAACGTCCTGCTGACCCGCCTGGCGAGCCAGCACGCCACGTCCCGGACCCTGAAGCATTACCTGGGTTTCAGGCGTTATCGCTCATTCAGCGAAGGCCAGGTAAGCAAGCTCCAGCACGCACTTTTCTCCGAGATCGAGGCGCGCCGACCCGTCGATCCGACTCGTCTTCGGCTTCTCGTCGCTAACGGCGAGATTACACCGGAGCAGGAGGCTCGCCTGCTCGACCTCAGGCAACGCACCCGTCTCGGAGTCGGATGCCTCGATCCGCGCGCACCCGACAAGGCGGTTGCGCCGGATCACCCAGCAGGGGCGCTGTGCCGCGTGCAGCGGTGCGTCGGATGCAGTAAGGGCATCGTGTTCGAGGAGAGTCTGCCGGCTTTGGCGAAGGCCCTGGCCGAACTCCGCCACATCCGTCGGACAATCCCGATGACTGCGTGGGACGGCTCATCCTTTGCCGACGAGCACGACGCTTTGGAGCAGACCCTGCTCGGCTTCGACCAAGCGCGGGTCGATGCGGAGGTGACCTCGTGGACAGCAAAATTCCGATCCGGGAAGTTACAGGTGCATGCCAGCTATCCGAACTACTAAAGCGCTCGCCGTCCAGCGGATCTTGCCGAGACGATTGGAGTGGCGCGATGCACTGATGTCGCAGCTGGGCAATTACGATGAGCTTGCCGCCCGGCCTTGGGACCATCTTCGCCGGATCGAGTTTCTGCCGGGCTGCCGCCTCGACGCGCCGGTCCTGACAATCCCGGCAGAATGGATGGCCGCCGGCACGCTGCGGCGGGACAGCGCACGTCAGGTCGTCCCGGCCAAAGCGGGCGTTCCTTCGGATCCTGTTCAAGCCGCCGTCCGCGACGAGAGCATCCGCCGTGCTCTCCTCGCTCTCTTTCTGCCCCGGATCATGGGGAACGGCATTCGCGAATCCCGATACTCTACTTGGAAGGCGCGTGCTGGGACGTTGTTGCGTATGGCCGCATGGCAGTTAGAAAACTGTCCTTCGGAAGACGGCAGCGTATTTTCCCAGTTCACGGTCGCGAACGTCTTGACCGGCCTCTATCCTACGATGGAGGCCACGCCGCGGATGAAGGCCGACTGCCAAATTGTCCTCGACTCGCTGATCGATGCCGGAGAGCGGGGCATCGTCTCGGACTGGCCGCAATTCTTCCGACATCGACATGACGGCGCCGGCACACACGCCCTTGAACGGTCGCGGCGCGGCGAGGAGTTGCCGGCGCGCCTCCAGTTGATACCCGCCCGTCAGTATCAGCATTTCTCCGACGCATTCGTCGGAGCGTTCGTGGAACGCGCGCTCTGGTTTCAGGAAAATCTCGGCGACCAGATCATGGATCTCTGGGTCCAAGACCGGGAGATTAGGAAGGAATTCGCTAAGCTGGGGCGCAACAGCGCGTGGCCCGATGTGGTCGCTGCCCGCGCCGAAAATCTGCGGAAATTCGAATGGAAGGACGCGACTGGAGCTGCGCTTTTTGAGATCAAGTACGCTATTTTGCAACACGACGGAAAAGAAGACCGACTGACGCAGACCTGGCCACCGAAGTCGATAAAGTCGTTCCGGCGGGTCATCGGATTACTGCAAGGTTGCAACTTCGGTGTCGTTAATCTCTGTACTGGCGCCCGCAGTAGCGAGATACTCGCCGCAGACGACACACCGCTCGGCCAGTCCGAGGGACGCTACCATTCCATCACCTTTAAAATGGTTGACGAGGTAAGCGGCAAGCCGAGGGATTGGCCCCTCCATCCAGCCGCCGTCCGCGCGATGCGGCTCCAGCACCGCATCGCGGAAGCCTTCCGCCCCGAGGGCGACCGGCATCTGTGGGTAGCTCTCCAGGGCGACAAAGGCACACGCCTGACGTCGGCGAGTGCTACGTTCGAGCGCGCGATCGCGCAGCTTGGGCTCGGCCACCTGCTCGACGACCGCAACGCGCATATGCATCGTTGGCGCCACAGCGTTGCGCGCCTCGTTGCGCTTGCAGTGGTCGGAGCGCCGCAGGTTCTGCTCGATCTCTTCGGCCATCGCGATCTAGAGATGACGCTCCATTACATGCTTTCGTCCCCGGACATCGCGCAGGAGGCGATGAAGGTGGCGAAGGAGACTACCTACGCAATGGTTCAGGATTCCGTCGTCGAGACGGTGCGCGAGGAAGCGGGCGGGCGCGCTGCACAGGCTTTGCGGCAGGGGCTCTCTCGAACTATGCGGCGCGGCGAGAACGCCATGGACAGCGCCACCTTGCGGGAAACGGCGGAGATACTCACGCACAGCGGCCGGTACTGGTCCCTGGTCAGGCCGGGAGTCATCTGCACCAAGGGTCTGGGCGAGTACGGCCCCTGCACGGCAGGCCGCGGCGCTCCAGATCCAGGTTCTTGCCGCACGTCCTGCGACAAGCGGTTGGAAATGGCTATGGCCAGAGCCCAATGCGAACAGGCGTTGGACGCCCTCGTCGCAGAACGTGCTTCGGCCGCCTCCGATGGTCTGGAGATGCTGATTGCGAATCTCGACGGCCAGATACTGGCCGAGTTGAAGCGCTGGGACGATGTCCGCGATCGTATGCTGGCTAGCCACCCCGCAGTGCGAGCTATTTGGGAGGCGGCGCAGTCATGAAACGGCCGGTGCTGACCAGGAAAGAGAACGACGCGCGCATTGCGGGAGAAGGCACCAAGGCGGCGAAAGCGAAGTTCGCCGCCAGCCGAGACCTTATCCGCAGAGGAATGCGCGACATCGAAACCGACATCGAGCGCAACGATGGTGTTTACCCGCACGCGAATGGCACGGTCTCAATGGCAGAAGTGCTGCGTCGGGCTGGAAAGAGCGAGGCATATCTCCGGAAGAAGCAGCCGCCGCAACTAGTTGAACTGAAGGACGAGGTTGAGGTCTGGGTTGCCCGGGTGACGCAAGCGATGGCTGCGGGTGCGAAGGTAGTCCGCCGCAAGATCACGGAACGCGTCGATCGGGTGCAGGGCGAGCTTGCGCAGGTTCGGCAGAACTACATCGCCTCCGAGATACTTCTGAGCGAAACGCAAGCAGATCTGGAGAAAGCGGAGAAGAAGATCGCAGAACTCGAAGCCCGCAATGCCGCCCTACTCAAGGAGCTTGCTGGCAAGACGGTCATCGACCTGCGTCCGAGGCGGAAATGAGGCCGCCTCCTGTCGCACCGGAAATGCTGGTCAACTGAGCACTGCTCGTCGAGATCAAGCGGGATCCCACCCCTGGTGAGCCCGAGCAACTTGTTCGGATACCAACCGTTCGGAGTTGATAGCTCGGAACGATTGGTACCGCTGTTCAGAGTTACAACGGCCTTCTACATAAATACTTGCCAACTCCGAACGATCTCTAATCACGGCAGCACGACGGGGTGCTCGTGAATTGATATGTTGCTGGTGAGTTGGATCGGCTCCGAAAGAATGTCCCTACGGCCTCTTAAAACGTGATTTGGGCGCCGTAAGCGTGTCCCTGATCGAGTAACCCTCTCTCCGCCCCGGGCGGCGGCGAGTTAAATCGAAAGTCTCGCGGCAGGCTTCAGCCTTGCTGCGAAACTCACAAGCCGAACGAATTATGAATCAACCCTGAGAGGCACTTTGACGCGTATGGTTGCGGAGACCGCAACGAGCCGCCCGGCGCGGCTATCTCCCCGACGCAGCGGAGATCGATGAAACGCTGCGTGCCCTCGCCAAATGGAAAACCTTGAGTTGGCGTGGCGGGACGAAAGGTCCGCTCAAAGCCCGATTTGCTGCTCTCCGCGTCCGGTATCGCCGACACGCCCCACGCGACGATGTTGCACGCAAGCCATAAAATCGGGAATATCCCATGCCATTCAACAGCGATCCGGGATTCTCAAGACCCATGCAGTTCGACGACGTCATTCTCGGCCGCCGCAGCATTCGCGGCTACAAGCCCGATCCCGTTCCCCGGAAACTGATCGCGGAAATCATCGGGCTGGCGATGCGCGCGCCGTCGTCGATGAATACCCAGCCGTGGAATTTCTATGTCGTCACCGGCGAGCCGCTGAACCGAATTCGCGCAGGCAATACCGAGCGGATGATCGCGGGCATCCCGCAGTCGCGCGAATTTCGCACCGGGCAGGGTTTTACCGGTCATCACCGCGACCGGCAGATTGGCGTCGCCAAGCAACTGTTCTCCGCCATGGGGATCGCACGCGACGACAAGGAAATGCGGCAGGACTGGGTGCTGCGCGGCTTCCGCCAGTTCGACGCACCGGTCTGCTTGATCGTCACCTACGACCGGGTGCTGGATGGCAGCGACGATACGCCGTTCGATTGCGGCGCCGTGGCGACCGCGCTCGTCAATGCCGCCTGGTCGCGCGGCTTGGGCGCGGTCATCAACAGCCAGGGCATCATGCAGTCGCCGGTCGTGCGCGAGCATGCCGGAATTGCCGACGATCAGGTCATCATGAAAAGCATCGCACTGGGATGGCCGGACGACAGCTTTCCCGCAAATGCGGTGGTGTCCGAACGCAAGTCGGTCGAGGAAGCCACGGTGTTCGTCGGCTTCGATGGTTAACGAGGTCGTGGGCCGCAAGGCGGATTAGGCAAATCCGCAACCGGCACTTCCGTCGGCGCACTATGCGGCGCGCCGCGTCTCACCCGCAGGTCCACACCGGCCCGATCGGCGTCTGCGTCCAGCACGGACCGAAGCTGCCGCCGTTGTACCGGCCGCGATAGAAGCCAGGCCGTCCGACGTAGTACGTATTGCCGTCATACCGGTCATATTGCGGGGTCGGATCGATATACCAATGCCGCCTGGCGCGGCGCGCATCGCGCAGAACCGACGCTTCCTGCTTGAACAGCGGCGCCGCGTTGTTCAGCGGCTGACGATAGCCCGGCAGGAAGCCGTAGTGATGGGCACGGTACCCAGGCTTCTTGTTGTGGCGCGGCGCCGCCACGGCGGTCGCGGTCGACAGCGACAGAACGAGAACAATCGATAGCTTCATGAATCGTGACATGCGCCGATCCTAGACGTGCGGTCACCCCAAAACCACTCAAATTCGGGCGAACAGGGCGCGGCGTATCCACGCGCGCCTCCGCTCACGGCGGTTTCAAAGCGTGCTTTCCTCCGCTAGTGTCCCGATTCCGAAGTTCGCATGTCCTTGCGGCGACCTTTGATGCGAACTTCGGAATTAAAGGGACACTGGCAAGTTTATGATTCTCGTGTGGTTCAGGTTCAGAAGTCCGCTT
>Ga0153956_1000438_pt1 | contig 48183 bp, 46 predicted proteins | sample TSFL040MetaG_FD_104704 | JGI IMG/M metagenome (GOLD analysis project Ga0153956, IMG submission 104704) | Attine ant fungus gardens microbial communities from Florida, USA - TSFL040 MetaG | ecosystem: Host-associated > Fungi > Mycelium > Unclassified | place: USA: Florida, Wekiwa Springs... | reverse complement strand
CGACCGAGCCAACGCTTCAAGCACATCACGTTGTCCCGCCGACATCTCCAACGCAGGCACGGGCTGTCTCATGCCGCAATCATATCGAATCAACCACTATTTATTTACAGGACACACCACTAGGGTGGCGGGCGTCCGTCTCGCAGGAGGTCATGGAATGACAGGCATGGTCGGTCTCACGCCGCTGTCCGCGCGCTGACCACCGCCGAGTTGCCGTAGTCCGGTCCCGGTTGTCAGCGCTCCCGCTGACCTTCCCGGAGACCACATGTCCCTTCCTTTTTCGGACTCTCAGGCTGTCGTCACCCTGACCGATGTCGGCTTCACCTGGCCCGACGGCAGTGCCGCGCTGGCCGGCGTCACCGGCTCGTTCGGTACCGGCCGCACCGGCCTGGTGGGCGCCAACGGCGCCGGTAAATCCACCCTGCTTCGGCTCATCGCCGGCCAACTGCGGCCGACAACCGGGCACCTCACCACGGCCGGGCAGGTGGCCTACCTGCCCCAGCTGCTCACCCTCGATACCGACGTCTCGATCGCAGGACACGCCTGGATCACCTGGACGACACCGTGTCCGCGTTCGATGCGGTCTCGGCGGTCTCCGGCAGACAGCCACAGGCGGTGCGGGCTCAACTGGCCCGGTTCCTGCTGACGGCCGACTGTGTGGCCCGGCCGGTCGGCACCCTATCCGGTGGTGAGCGATTCCGTGTTGCGCTGGCCCAGCTACTGCTTGCCGATCCGCCGCCGCAGCTGTTGCTGCTCGACGAGCCGACCAACAACCTGGATCTGGACAGCGTCGGCCAGCTCGTCGACGCGCTGGGAGGCTATCGAGGAGCCTTCATCGTGGTGAGTCACGACGACGAGTTCCTGGCACGGCTCAACCTGAGCAGAACGTTGACGATGCCGCGCAGCGGCATGCTGGTTGATGCGAGTTAGTGTCACAACATGACTCGCTGGCGTCCCGGTTGGCTGATCGCATTGTGCGCGGCCCTTTTGTCGGGCAGTGCATGGCTGCCGTGGCTGAGCACGTCGGCCAACGGCGGCGGGCATGCCAGTGCGATCGGCGGCAGCGCCGGCGCCATCGCGCTGCCGCCGCGCTTCGGCGTCGGCCAGCTGATCGTGCTGCTGGCCGCCGTTCTGCTGGTGGCCGGTGCGATGGCGGCCCGGGAACTCTTCACCCGGCTGGCCGCGGTCGTCGCAGTGCTGGACTCTGCGGTCATCGCCGCACTGGGCATCTGGTACTACCGGTTGAACGTCGCGGCGCCGATCACCGCCGGCTATGGCCTCTACATCGGCGCCGTCGCCGTAGTGGGTGCGCTGGGCTTTTCGGTATGGGCGCTGGTGTCGGCGGTGCGTCGCGGGTAGTCAGACGGTGAAGCCGCCGTCTACGTTCCAGTTCGCCCCGGTGACATAGCCGGACTCCGGGCCCGCCAGGAAGCTCACCGCGGCGGCGATGTCGCCGACCTGCCCGTAGCGTCCCAGCGCCATTGTCTTCTTCAGGAATTCGGGAAATTCACCGCCATCGTCCGGATTCATCTCGGTGTGGATCGGACCGGGCTGAACATTGTTGACGGTGATGCCGCGCGGGCCGAGATCGCGGGCAAGCCCCCGGGTGAACGACGCGACTGCGCCCTTGGTCATACCGTAGACCGATAAACCGGGGAGCGGGATCTGCTCGGCGTTGACGCTGCCGATGTTGATGATCCGCGCGCCTTCACCCAGGTGCTTCACCGCGGTGCGCACCGCCCAGTACATTCCGCCGATGTTGACCGCCACCAGACGGTCGAACTGTTCGGCCGGAAACTCGTCGATCGGCGCCCAGTATCCGACGCCGGCATTGTTCACCAGCACATCCAGGCCGCCCAGTTCGGCGACGGCCTCCTCGACCGCGGCCGCGACCTGGGTGGGTACCGCGGCGTCGGCTTGGATCGCAATCGCCGTGCCGCCGTCCCCGGCGACTTCGGCGACGAGTTTCTCGGCGTCGGCCTGTGAGGACGAATAGGTGAAGGCCACGCTGGCGCCGTCGGCGGCCAACCGCCGGACGATCTCTCGGCCGATTCCGCGCGATCCTCCGGTGACCAGTGCGCGCCGTCCGGTCAGGGTTGCTGTGCTCATGTCGTTAGCCTCCAGGTAATTATGAACCGAGACGTTACTTAGTACGATCAGGTCAAGCTGATATTGCTACCGGTCCATTCCCGGTGAGTGCTCGCGAGCCGGACACGTGCCGGGCCTGCCGGGGACTGTCACAATGCTGTGCGATGGTGACCTCATGACGCAGTCGAGGTCCGTAACGACGGCCGACGTTCTTGAACGGGCCCAAAAGTTTCCTCGGCTGCGCTACATGGGCTCGAAATACCAACTGCTGGCGCACCTGGAGCGGTTGTTCGCCGATCTTGGCGGCGAAACGGCGGTCGATGCGTTCTCCGGCTCCGGGGTGGTCTCGTACCTGTTAAAGGCACAAGGGTTCTCGGTCACGAGCAACGATTTTCTCGCCTTCCCCGGCATGATCACCCGTGCGACTGTTGCCAACTCGTCGGTGCGACTCACTGCCGGCGACATCGACCTGATCTGCGGACCGGCTGCCGACGACCGTGACTTCATCCAGACCAAGTTCGACGGGCTGTACTACACGCCGGAGGATCGTGCGTTCCTCGATTCGGCGTGGTCGCATATCGATCAGCTGGCCGGATTCAAACGAGACATCGCGATCTCAGCGCTGGTGCTCTCCGCTGCTCGACGCCAACCTCGCGGGGTGTTCACCTTCACCGACTCCAGCAAGTACGCTGACGGCCGCCGCGATCTCCGCATGACACTGCGGGAACATTTTCGTCGTGCTGCCGCGGAGTACAACGCCGTCGTGTTCAGTAACGGAAGCAAGAGTCGCACGGTCACCGGCGATATCTTCGACCTGGACGTCGAGACCCCAGACCTGGTGTATCTGGACCCGCCCTATGCGCCGCCGCGTGACGACGCCGACTATATGAAGCGATATCACTTCCTCGAAGGATTAAGCGTCTACTGGCGCAACGTCACGATCATGGAAGAGACAAAGACCAAGAAGATAGCGAAGAGATTCACCCCGTTTGCGTACAAGCGCACCATCGAGGACGCGCTACTGCGGACCTTTGAGCGGTTTGAGGATGCGGGCGCGATCGTGCTGTCCTACTCCTCGAACGCGCTTCCCGATGCCAGCCGGATCGTCGACCTGCTGGGCAAGGTGAAGACTGACGTCCAGACTATCGCCGTCGACCACAAGTACAGCTTTGGAACGCACTCGGCGGCCACCCGCCGCGATGTGTCCGAGTACCTGTTTGTCGGAACCAATGCATGAGCGACGCCGTTCCGTTCACTGATTACCTCGGTGCGCTAGGCCGATTGAGCGCGCACATCAATCCGCTCGCCGCTACGCCCGAGACCGACGTCATCCGTCGCGCGGTCGTGTCGCTGGCTGCCCTGGTCACCGCAGCGCGGCAATGACCTCCGCGAAGGCCTCAGCGTGCTCCTGCTGGACGGTGACGTAGCTGATCCCGTACCGGCGGCGGCGTTCGCGCAGCGTGTCGGCCATGTCGGCGACGGTGCCGGACAGCACTGCGGGAGAGGCCAGCAGTTCCTTATCCGACAGTGTCGGCGCGAATCGGCGGGTCAGCGACAGATTGGGCATCCCGGAGCCGTCGGTCGGTACCGCCGTGATGGCCAGGTTCAGCTCGAGGGCATCGAACCGGTTGCCGGCGGCCGCGCGGACGAAGGCGATCCGCTCGGCCAGCGAATCGTCGGCGCCGTCCACCCGCGACCCGGTCAATCCGATGATGTCAGCATGGCGAGCTGCCACCGTGAGCAGCCGGTCGCCACTGCCGGCGATCAGGATGGGCACGCGCGGCTGGTGCGTCGCCACGTATTTCGTCACGTGCTCGAGGTAGTCGACACGGCGACCGGCGCTGGGAAAGGGCAGCTCGGCGGCCTCGAACTCCGCGCGCACGTAGCCCGCACCCAGGCCCACCTCCAGCCGCCCACCCGACAGCACGTCGGTGTCGGCGATGTCTCGGGCCAGCAGCGCCGGTTTGTAGAAGCAGGCGTTGAGCACATAGGTGCCCACCCGGATCGCCGAGGTGGCCGCAGCGGCGGCGACCAGGACCGGGAACGGGGCCGGGGCGCCGAGATGGTCGGGTACATGCAGTACATCGAATCCGAAACCCTCAAGCCGCCTTGCGGTCTCGGCGAGTTCGGTCGCCGATCGGATCGGGTTCAGGCCCACGCCGAAGCGAAACTGCTTGTCCACCAACTACCTCCTCAACGGGCCTTGCGCCAGTGCCGGTCCCTGCGGTCAGCGCGCCGGTCGCGACGGCGCAGCCGGTGATGGTGGGGGTGCGGGACTGGGCGCCGGAGTCGGCGTTGATGCCGGAGACCGGCTCTCGCTGTTGGTCGACTCTTCGGGCTGCGCCGCCGGGAAAACCCACTTGCCCGACAGGATGTCCTTGTCCGGCTGGTAGAGCCGGACCATGTAGTTCCATCCCGGCGTGGTGGGCAGGCAATTGGCGGTGTTGTCGTCCGAACACCCCCCGAACTGCACGGTCACCGATCCGTCCGCCGCCTTGTCCGCGGTGATGTTGTTGACCGAGTACGCCTGCTGCGGGTTCTCCGTGAAGTAGCCGTTCTTGTTGTAGACGGTGACCGACCAGAAGGCTTTCACCGGAACGTCTTTCACGGTCAGGCGGTACACCGTGTTGCCGTCGTTGCGGGCCGGGGTGACATTGAGGTACAGCGCCTCCTTCTCGGAGTTGCCGCCCCACGCCGCGGCGGCCCCGATCAAGTGCCGTACCGGGTCGGTGTCGGCCTCGGTGCCGAACATGCCCCGGGTGTCGGGGATGGTCTGGGCCAGCTCCAACAACGCGTCGGTGACCTTCTTCTGGCTGACCGGATCCCACCGGGGCACATCGAAGCTGCCGGTGTCGTCTTGTTGTGCGGCGATCGCGTCCTGCAGGCGGTGTGCCGTGGCCAGGTCGGCAGGATCGTCGGGGTCGGCCAGGATGCGAATGGCGACGGCCACGTAGCGGGTTCCGACATGTTCCTGATCAAGGGTGTGCTCGCCGCCACCGTAGAACATCTCCGTGACGTATTCGTCCTGGTTGATCACCTGCGCGGACATGTACCGCTGACCGGGATCGGGCAGGGTCAGCGTGACCGGACCGGCCTGCAGGTCGAACACCGCCGCCGAATACAAGGTGTCCCGGTTGGAGCGCACCACCAACTGCCGGTCGACCGGGGTGACCTCGCGCATGTGGAAGAAGCGGCCGAAGCCGTTCTCGTTGACGATGTTGGTGAATTCCTGGTCCGTGATCGCCCGTACGAAGTTGTCCGGCGACACCAACACCATGCCGTTGGGGGTGCTGCGCGGGGCCAGGTTCGCCACCGGGTCGGTGCCGGCCTTGGTCACCGTCAGCCCGCATCCGCTCAGAACCAGGGCGGTCGTCACCGCGCCGAACGCAGAAAGCCATCGCATGGACATGCAGCGCAACCTACCGGTCGATACCGGTTGATGTCGGCAACGGGTTTCGCGACACGGCCGCCCCAACCTGCGCGACGGCTATTGCACCTCCTCCGGTCCAGACGTATGGTCCCAATAATAAAAATCAGCCGTGAGTAAAAAGAGAAAATGATTAACGAGACCGGGGAGTAGAGGCCGTGGGCATGACGGGCAACACCGAAGTGCATCGCCCTTCGAGGGTTTTGTCCTGGCTCCGCTCCTCGGGTCACGGACGGCGGCTGGGGACCGCCGCAGTCGCAGTCGGCGGCGCGCTGTCCATGGTGATGGGCACCCCGATGGTCACCACCAGCGCCGTCGCACCCGGGGTGATGTTGACCGCGGGATATCAGCAGGCCCTCGATGCCCTTCTCGACGCGATGCACCAGGCACAGGCTTTCGATCTCGCACTGCCCTACGCCTCGCCCGGCGACGCCGACACCCTGATGACGATGCTGCGCAACACCAACTACCAGCTGATCACCACCGGATTGTCGCGGGTCACCGAGCTGTTCAACGGAGTGTTCTTCCAATCACCGGAAGTGGTCGCGGGGAACGTCGCCGACTCGCGCCAATACTTCGACTACTTCACCCCCGACATCAATTACCACGTCACCGCGGGGCTGGCTCCCGGTGCGACATACGTGCTCACCGGAACTCTCGGTGGGGCGACCGAGCACATGTCGATCAGCACCATGGCTGTCACCGGTGCCACGGCCAACACCATCGAGGATCTGGAACTCAACCACGGCCTGGTGGTCGATGCCAAGGGCAACTTCACCATCTACATCGGTCCGCAAGCGCCGGCGGGTGCGGTCAACTTCCTGGACTCCAGCGACGCCACCGTCGGCGGCGCCGCGTCCCTGCTGATCCGCGACATGACGGGCGACTGGGCCAAGGGGCCGGCCAACATCAGCCTGCAATGTGTGGCCGACTGCCCGCCGTTCTTCTCCATCCCGGCCGGCGGATTCTTCCCCACCGAGGGCGGCGGAACCGACGTGCCGACCGCGCCGGCCAAGATCGGCTCCGTCGATGACGTGTTGAACATGCTGTTCAACGCCTTTGCCCAGATCGTCGTGCCGTTCAACCAGCGCAGCATCGAAGGTGGGGCATCGGTGGGCATGGAGGTGCCCGCCAACACGATGATGACGCTGGCGCCGGAGACCAGCTACGGCGTCGGTCTGGAGTCCGCGGTCGTCACCGGCGGCAACTGGGATCTGGATCCCGGTGAGGCGCTGATCCTGAAGGTGCCGAACGTGGAGGCGGCCTACAGCGGCATCGAGTTGATGAACGTCTACGGCGGTGCGCTGCCCTACGTCATGGCCCAGACCACCCTGAACCACACCACCACCTTCCACGCCGACGACGGCTACACCTATTACGTCATCAGCGCGACGAATCCGGGCGTGGCCAACTGGCTCGACACCGGCGGCCTCACCACGGGTGAGATCTTCGCGCGCTTCGAGAACGTCGACGATCGTGACGCCGCGATCGGCCTGGGCGTGACGGCGCAGGTGGTGCCGGTCGGCGATATCGCCCAGTATCTGCCCAGCGATACTCCGACCGTCAGCCCGGAGGAGTTCGCCGCCGATATGGCCCGCCGGGTGATGTCCTATGACTACGCGCTGGACGTGTCCCGGATCCACGCCCAGCCCGCCTGGGTGCTGCAGCACCTGGAACTCAACGCGCTGTCGGCGCTGATGGGCAGCGATAACTTCGAGTCGGTGTTCGGCAGCCAGCCCTCCACCCCGATCGAGCTGCGATTCACCGACGCGCTGAGCCCGGACTGGGATGCAGTCATGCGCAGCGTCATGGACCACCCGATGGAGAGCCTGACCTCGGTGTGGAACGCCCTGCCGGTGCTGACCAGCGACATCACCCTGCCGATCACGCTGGCGCTGGCCCAGACCGCCATGTCGGTGCTGATGCCGCAGATGCTGCTCACGGCGATCGACGATGCGTTGTTCAACCCGAACACCAGCATCTTGTCCGGGCTGCTCAACGCGCGCGACGATGTCGCGACGGTGATCCTGAGCGGCAACGACGACTGGCCGACCGAACTGGGTGCCCAGGCGGCCCAACAGTGGGCGAACATGTCCGACCTGATCGCCAACACACCGAGCTTCAGCCTGGCGGACCTGTTCGGCTGAACCCTGGCGTTGTGGTCAAACTCTGCTGGGTTGCTGTGGCTTTGAATCGTGTTAGCTGAAGCTTCTTGACGGCCTAGCGATACCTGAGAATTGTCAGAACCATGGCTCTTCGGCGTCTGAGGATGGGGATGACGGGCGCGGCCAGCGCGTTTGTGGCGCTGGGACTGGGGCAGCTGGCGTCTGCGCCCGACGCCCATGCCGACGACTTCGACATGCTCATCGATCAGGTCCTCAATGCGATGACGAGTTTCCTGGAGATGGGCTCGGTCAGCACGGTGTTGGGTTCGCAGGCGGACACCGAGCTTGTCAGCTGGCTCAATAGCCTTGATCCGGTCGGCACCGCCAGCGCCGACGCGCAGGCGATGAGCCAGAACCTGTTGGTGAACCCCAGTTTTGAGACGGCCGATCCGTCCGGGTCGGGCTACAGCGGGGTGACCATCCCGGGCTGGACCGAGACCGGCACCCCGACCGTGATCGCCTACGGCACCCCGATGGGTTATCCGTCGCCGGTGTCGACTCCCATCCCCGCGTGGTCGAGCTTTCCGCAGACCGCGCCGTCGGGCGCCGGTGACAACTTCGCCGGCGGCGGACCGGTAGGCACGTCGAGCATCAGCCAGACCGTCGACGTCGCCGGCGCGGAGGGAACGCCGTATGCGCTGAGCGCGGATCTCGGCGGCCAGGGCTGGGACTCGTCCTCGGCCTCGGTACAGGTCACCTTCTACGACGCCAACGGCGCCGTGATGGGCACCGGCTCGCTCGCGCCGGTCTCGGTATGGGATCGCCTGGGCTTCACCGGGTTTGAGGATCGCTCTATCACCGGGACTGTCCCCGACGGCGCCACCTCCGCGCAGGTGACCACGACTTTTACCGACAGGGATGGGTTCCTGGGCAACTACAACGGCGCCTACGCCGACAACGAGTCGTTCACCGTCGGCGATCCCAGCCTTACCGCCGCGCCGCTGGTGGCACCCACGTCCGCCGTCGGCCAACTGGATCACGTGTTCGTGATCTACATGGAGAACAAGGGTGCCGCCGACATCGTCGGCAGCCCCAACGCGCCGTACATGAACAGCCTGATCAACACCTACGGCTATGACGACAACTACTACGCGTTGGGTCACCCCAGCGACCCCAACTACTTCCGGATCTTGGGCGGCTCGGACTTCGGTATCGACTACAACTCTGCCCCGAACTCCATCGATGCCCCGAACCTCATGCAGGAAATGGATCAGGCCGGCATCACCTGGGCCGGCTACGCGCAGAGCATGCCGTCGGCGGGCGCCATCGTGTCATCGGGCGACTACTCCGCCGATGAACTGCCCTTTGCCCAATTCGGTTACGTCTATGGCAATACTCCCGACTACCTGCAGGAGCACCTGCTTCCGCTGACGCAGTTATCCACCGACCTCGCTGACCCGAGTAAGTTCCCCGGATTCACCTGGATCGCCGCCAATGAGGACAACAACGGGGAAGGCCCGGTCGACTCGCTCAGTGGCGTTCTCCAGTTCATCGCCACCCAGCTCGGAGACCATCAGTACAACGTCGCGGCCGCCGACCAGTTCGTGCAGCAGGAGGTCTCCACCATCGAGAGCTCCAAGACGTGGACTGACCCGACTGAGCGGGACGTCATCATCGTCACCACGGACGAGGACAACAACAACCTCTCACTGGGCTTCGGAAACCAAGGCAATAACGCTCCGATGATCGTCATTCCGAGTGCGGGTGCCGTGACGTATGGCGGAATGCAATCCGGCAACTTCACCACCGACGCCTACTACAACGAGTACAGCCTGATGGCCACCATCGAAGATGCCCTGCGGGCCTCGCCGGGAACTCTGGCCCCGCTCACGGACAACGACATGTACGCCGAGCCTATGAACGCCTTCTGGAAGTAGTGGTCGCGCCCGCCCCCTACCACCGCGCACGTGGTGCCCCCGGCAGGATTCGAACCTGCGACACCGGCTTTAGGAGAGCCGTGCTCTATCCCCTGAGCTACGGGGGCGGGGGACCTATCGAAATAGGTGTCGAAAACCCATAGGGACGATTCATGCTAGACGGCGGGCGGCGAATCGGTGGCATTGGGACCCGTAAGCGTGGTGCCGGTGCGGTTGAACCGCCCCGGGTTTGGTGCCAATGCCGTTAACTTTGTGCGCGGGGAGTCGGACTTCTGGCGGTCCTGGGTCCTCATACATCAGTGCGCGGATCGCGTAGTGCGTGAGCAGCAGGGCCCAGCTCTCATGGCGCACCATCTCGGGGCTGTGTGGACGCAGTACTCGGTAGCTGCCGCGTTGCCGGGCTTCGATTTCGGCGAGGCTGGATTCGAATTCCCAGCGTTGGTGATACGTCGCGGCGAGTTCGGCGGCGTTGAGGCGTTTGGGTCAAGGATGGTGGTGATCAGTCGGATCGGCGATCGGTCGTCGGTGTCGCGGTTGGCGATGTCGTATTCAATGACGCGTACAGTGGGGCCTTGCGGGACGGTGTCCAGCCCGCCGGCCAGGTGGCGGCGGATGCGTTGGCGTTCGATGGTGGTCAGTAGCACGTTCAGGTACGAGCCGTCGACTAGATCGGTCACCGGGTGCAGTGTCAGACCCGATTGGACTCGCCAGAGCAGTTCGGCGCCGGTGGCTGCGGTCTCTTGCCAGAATTGGTGGCTGTAGAACCCGCGGTCGGCCAATACGAGGTCGCGGTGCACCGATCTGGTCAGCACACCCAATCCGATCCGGTCAGTCAAGCGGTCCGTTCGACCGCGATCACCATCCGGATTCCTGTCCGCTATGCATGTCAATGGTATTCGAATTATGTTGCGGCGCAATAGTTCCAGAAGCCATTCTCAGCTCTGAAGCATACCCTGGCCGCCACATCACCTTCGCCAAAATGCCACACCAATAACGATCGAACACCCACTGCCGCAGCATATTTCAAGATGCCAAAGCCGTGAACTGCGGAAACGCGTAAGTTAACGGGATTGGCATCGAACCCGGGGAGGTTCATCCTGGCAATCGACATTCAGTTGCCGTTGACAGATCCAAGAACCGGATGGTAGTCCCGGGGATTGCACCCACGAGATCAATCGATGTTCGTGCGTGTTGATCCCAGACGCACGCCCAGCATCAGGTTTGACTGGCCTTGTGGAGGATTCGCAGCTAAATGCAGGAATTGACCGGCGAAGGTTTTTGACCGCAGCACTAGTCATGTCCGCCACCGCCAGCGGCGCGTGCGCAACGCCGGCAGACGACACTGTGTCCCCTGCCGCCGTTCCTATTGGAGCGGCGGAACCGCACTACTCTTCACTTCTCGACACAGCGGCCGCGCTCAAGGGTGGCCAGATTTCCCCAGTGGAACTGACTCACGCTCTGCTCGACAGGATCAACCACTTGCAGCCGAGCCTGCACGCCTATGTCACGGTGACCAGCCAGCTGGCCATCGAACAAGCCAAGCGGGCCGAGAGCGAGATTACGAGCGGGAATTACCGCGGGCCTCTGCACGGCATCCCGATTGCAGTCAAAGATCTGTGCCGCACCAAGGGAATTCCGACGACCGCGGGAATGTCGATCTACGCGCAGTACCGACCCGACTACGACGCCACCGTGGTGCAACGCCTTCACGACGCCGGGGCCATCCTGCTGGGCAAACTGGAGTTAACCGAAGGAGCCTCCGGCGACTATCACCCGACCGTGACACCCCCGGTCAACCCGTGGAACCGCGCGCACTGGGCCGGATCCTCATCGAGCGGTTCAGCGGTGGCCACCGCTGCGGGTCTGTGCTTTGGCTCCCTGGGCACTGATACCACCGGATCGATCCGATACCCGGCGGCGGCCAACGGTGTCACCGGCCTCAAGCCCACTTGGGGCAGGGTCAGCCGCTATGGGGTGTTCCCATTGGCGGAAAGCCTCGACCACGTAGGCCCCATCACGCGCACGGCCGCCGACGCCGGCGCGATTCTGTCGGTGATCGCCGGCCACGACCCCAACGATCCCACCAGTGTGAGCGCACCGGTGCCGGACTACTTGGCCAATCTCGATGCGCGGCTGGACAATCTACGAATAGGGGTCGATCCGGCCTACAACGACACCGGAGCCGACCAACAAACCATCGACATGGTCCGGGCAGCCCGAAAAGTATTCGAAACGCTCGGTGCAAACGTCAAGGAAGTCCGGGTGCCGAACCCAGACCTGTTGATCACCAGCGGGTTAGCCTCCTGCGCGGCCGAAGCGGCGATCGCCCATGAGGCGACATATCCGTCCCGGCACCGTGAATACGGGCCCTTAGCAGCACTGTTGGACGCAGGCCGCGCCACCACCGGTATGGATGTAATGAAGGCCCAACAGGCACGGCTCGCGTTCAGTGGCGGTCTCGCAACCTTGTTCAACGACATCGATCTCCTGCTGACGCCGTCGCAACCGCCCGACAATCTCACCACCGAACGGATCAACCAACTGTGGGCCACCCCGCAAGGCACCGCCTTGATGTGGCGGTTCACCGAACCCTTCAACATGTCGGGTAATCCCACGATCACCTTGCCGGGCGGATTCACCCACGACGGTCTGCCACTGACGTTCCAACTTGTCGCCCGCCACCTCGACGAAGCAACCCTTATACGTACCGGCAACGCTTATCAACACGCCACCGACTGGCACCAACATCATCCAATCGACTGAGACAAGCAGGACAACGATCAAATGTCCGGTCGGCGCCAAAGTCGCGGCGCTGATGGGCGGGCTCGGCCGCACCGTCAACGGCAGCTACGCCCAATTCACCCGGGTGCGCGCAGAGAATGTCGCGCCCTCACATGTCTTCTCCTTCGATCAGATCGGTGATGCGCATAGCGTCATGGAAGCAGGAGACGCGGGCGGCAAGATGGTGGTGTTGGTCGACTGATCCAGACCAGGAGGGAACACCCATGAAGATCGCGGTTGCCGGCGGTACCGGCAAGACTGGCCGCAAGTGGTCGAGCATCTCCACGTCCAGGGGCACCAGCCGGTGATCCTTGCCCGCGCGCACGGGGTTGACCTGATCCAGAACACCGGAATCGACGCCGCGCTCGACGGTGCCGAGGCCATCATCGACGTCTCCGACTTCGCGACCATGAACGCCAAGAAGGCACGGGCCGCCTTCGGCACAGCGACCACGAATCTGCTGGCCGCCGCGCAGCGCAACCCAAGGCAAGCTGCGGCAAGAGGAAGTGGTGAAAGCCGGCGCCGTCCCGTGGACGATTCTGCGGGCAGCCCAGTTTCACGAATTCGCCGACCAAGTCCTGGCGCAGGTGCCCGGCCCGATCGCGCTGGTCCCGAAGATGCAATCGCAACCCATCGCGGTCAGCGAAGTCGCCGCTCATCGGACTACGGATTCCCGGGGCGGCGGGAAAGGGCATGGCCAACGGCGCGTTGCTGCCACCGACCCCGGTCCGAGGGGCCGGCAGACCTATGCCGAGTGGCTGGCTGAACTGACTCCGGACAGCATCTGAGCGCCCGCCGATGTCACAAACTCGCCCGCCGCGCCGTCTACCGAGCATGAACCTCATCGTGTACCGCGTGTGCCTGCTCCCCTTGACCGTCGTGGGCCTGAGCCTCGGACTGTGGGCATACTTCGCTCCACTGCACTGGTACAGCACTTTTCCCGGTATGGGCATGACCTGGCTGCCGGTGCTCGGTCCGTACAACGAGCACTTCGTGAAGGATGTCGGCGCTATGTTTCTCGCCCTCGGGGCGCTCAGCGCCGTGGCCGTCTACCACGTGGGCAATCGTGCCGTCGTCGTGATCACCGCGACGGCCTGGTCGATTTTCAATGCGCTGCATCTGATTTATCACGTCGGGATGCTGCACATGTATGGCGCGCGTGACGCGGCACTCAACGCGGTCAGCCTCAGCTCGCTTCTGGTGGTGTCGCTGCTGCTGCTCGTGCCCGGCCGGGGCCACACCGGGGGATAGCACCATGGCCGCGGCGTCGCCGAGGCAAAGTCGTGCGAGAGCAGTCGACGACGTGCTTCACTACGCCATACGATCGCGCCCGCCGCGGGCGAACGCACCAGGAGTTCCCAAGTGACATATGACTACGACGTTGTGGTGATCGGTTCAGGTTTCGGCGGCAGCGTGGCGGCGCTGCGCCTGACCGAGAAGGGTTATCGCGTAGCGGTGTTGGACATGGGCCGCCGCTGGGCACCCACCGATTTCCCGCCCAACAACTGGCACGTACGCAAGGCGATGTGGGCACCGAAACTGGGCTGCTTCGGCCCGCAACGGCTGACCGTGCTGGGCAAGACGTTCATCGCCAGCGCCGTCGGCGTCGGCGGCGGGTCGTTGATCTACGGCAACACCCTCTACGAGCCGTTGGAACGGTTCTTTCATGACCCGCAGTGGGCGCACATCACCGACTGGAAGTCCGAGCTGGCGCCCTATTACGAACAGGCCCGGCGGATGCTCGGGGTGACGCCCACCCCGCACACCACTCCGGCCGATGAGGTGTTGCTGGCGGTGGCCCGCGATCTGGGGGTCGAGGACACCTACCATCCCACCAACGTCGGAGTCTTCTTCGGCGACGAGCCCGGCAAAACCGTCGCCGATCCGTTCTTCGGCGGAGCGGGTCCCGACCGCGCCGGCTGCATCGGCTGCGCGCAGTGCTTCACCGGTTGCCCGCACAACGCGAAGAACACCACCGAGACCAACTATCTGTATCTGGCCGAGCGCGCCGGCGCCCAGATCCATCCGATGACGATGGTCACCGATGTGCGCCCCGACGGCGACGGGGGCTATGTGGTCAGCACGGTGCGCACCGGCCGGTGGGTGCGTAAGCGCAAGCGGGACTTCACCGCGGGCCAGGTGGTGTTCGCGGCGGCCTCGCTGGGCACCCAGCGGCTGCTGCACCAGCTGCGCGACACCGGATCATTGCCGCATCTTTCGCCGCGGCTGGGTGAGCTGACCCGCACCAATTCCGAAGAGGTGCCGGTGGTGTTCACACCCGATCGTGACGACTTCGCCCAAGGCGTGGCGATCACCTCGTCGATCCACCCGGAGGCCAACACCCACGTCGAGGTGTGCCGCTATGGCAAGGGATCCAACCTGTTGTCGATGATGGGCACTCATCTGATCGACGGCGGGCCGTGGCGATTTGCCCGGCTGATGCTGACCATCGCACGCCACCCGGTAATGCTGTTGCACAGCATGTTCCCTCGCAACGCCTCGTCGCATTCGATCATCGTGCTGGTGATGCAGTCGCTGGACAACTCGCTGACCACCTATCGCAAGCGTGGCCTGTTCGGCACCCGGATGACGGCGAAACAGGGTGTGGGTGAACCCAATCCGGATTGGATCCCGACCGCCCACGATGTGGCGCGCCGGATGGCCGAAAAGGTCGGCGGGATGGCCGGTGGTACCTACCTCGACGCGCTCAATATCCCGTTGACGGCGCATTTCATCGGCGGCTGCCCGATCGGTGAATCCGCGGATACCGGGGTCATCGACCCCTATCAGCGCGCCTACGGGCATCCCGGTATCCACGTGGTCGATGGGTCGGCGATCACCGCCAACCTGGGCGTGAACCCCTCGTTCACCATCACCGCGCAGGCTGAACGGGCGATGTCGTTGTGGCCCAACAACGGTGAGGCCGACTCTCGCCCGCCGCTGGGCCAGCCGTATCGGCGCATCGCGCCGGTGGCACCGCACCACCCGACGGTTCCGACGGGTGCTCCCGGGGCGCTGCGGTTGCCGCTGTCACCCGCTTGAGGGGGATCGACGCTTACTCTTTCTCCGCACGGCCCAACAGATGACGTAGCAGCGGTTCGAGTTCCGGCGTACGGAACCGATGATCCGCCTGGGTCAAGCGCCCGGGAAGGGCTCGTTGGCTCGCGCTGGCGAGTTCGCGTGCGCCCTGGGTTCCGAGCAGCAGGCGTGGCCCGACGCTCGGCACCGGCAGGATCGTGGGTCGGTGCAGAACCCGGCCGAGCGTTTTCGTGTAGTCGCTGTTCCGTACGGGGTTGGGTGCAACCGCGTTCACCGGTCCCGACAATTCGGTATCCCACAGCGCACGGTGGTAAATATCGACCAAGTCATCGATCCCGATCCACGGCAACCATTGGTTGCCATCGCCGAGCCGGCCGCCCAGTCCCGCCGCGAACAGTGGCCGCATCAGACGCAGCGTCCCGCCGCGCGGCGACTGCACTATTCCGGTGCGAATCCGGACCACGCGCGTTCCGGCCTGCTCCGCCGGCGCAAGGGCGTCCTCCCAATCAGCAACGACGTCGGCGAGGAACCCGTCCCCGCGTTGACTCTCTTCGGTCAGAACCGCGTCGCCCCGGTCATAGCCGTAAATGCCGACGGCGGAGGCGCAGACCATGACGGTCGGCCTGTCAGCGGTTCGAGCGACCAGCGTGGAGAGCTTGCGGGTCGGGCCGATTCTGCTGTCACGGATCGCGCGACGATGGTCGTCGGTGAAGCGTCCCGCGATCGACGCGCCTGCCAGGTGAATGAGGGCGTCGACCCCGGTCAAGAGATCACGGTCGGGATCGTCGGGGTTCCACAGCCGCTCACCGGCGTTGGTCGGGGTATGTCGAACCAGCCGTATTACCCGGTGACCACCGGTGCTCAAGAACGCGGCCAAGGCTGACCCGACCAATCCCGATGCGCCGCTCACGGCCACCGTCAGCGGCCCTAGGCCGTGCTGCTTGGCACGGTGGTGCGCGGCGAGGTCGTCGGCGAGCTGTCGGTGCCGATAGATGAACATGGGTCGCAGTAGTGCACCGGGTATCGGGGTTTCGACCCGGTCGGTCATCAGCGTCCGACCGTCGCCGAGGTCCTCGAACTGGTGGGTATGTCTCCACCTCATCAACAGCCGGGCCGGCAGGGATGCCGGTCCACGGCTGCTCAGTTCATCGGCAAACTGCCCGGGTGGGTCATAGCCGTCGGCCTGGTGCTCGGCCACCCAGCGAAGCCCACCTGGAAGTTTCAACTCAGCAATACCGTCACGCAAGGAGTCGGCTTCGGTCCGCAGCTGCATCGGCTGCCACGGCGGACTCAGGCGAGTAAATGCCCCGGGCTTCTCATGCCAAGCGAAGACTTCCGCACGCGGCGCCGCAACAGTGCTGGAAAAGACCACACTCATGACCCGACGCTACCTGGATCGAGCAGGACGCCGCGGCTGCTAGCCGTACTGCTTGCGCAGCTGCGGCTTGACCACCTTGCCGCTGGCATTGCGGGGCAAGGCGTCCACGTGCACGAGCTCTTTCGGGTGCTTGTAGCGGGCCAGGCGCTCGTTGAGGAAGGGCTCGAGGTCCTCCAGCGTTAGTGACGCCTCTGTGGCGACTATGGCCACCGGAACCTCGCCCCACTTGTCGTGGGCACGCCCGATCACGGCGGCCTCCTGGATCAGTGGGTGCTCGAACAGGACGTTCTCCACCTCGGCGCAGTAGATGTTCTCGCCGCCGGAGATGATCATGTCCTTCTTGCGGTCGACGACGTAGACGAAGCCCTCGTCGTCGACGCGGACCAGATCTCCGGAGTGGAACCAGTCGCCGGCGAACGCCTCGGCGGTCGCCTCGGGCTTGTTCCAGTAGCCCTGCATCATGGTCGGCCCGCGGTAGACGATCTCGCCGATCTCACCGGGTACCACGTCGTTCATGTTCTCGTCGACGACCCGTGCCGAGATGGTCGGGATCACCTTGCCCACCGAGCCGAGTTTGCGGATCGCGTCGGTGCCCTGGAGCACGCAGGTGATGGGCGACATCTCGGTCTGGCCGAACACCGCGACGTTGAGCGCGTCCGGGAACGTCTCCGCCATGGCCCGCAGTACGGTGTCGGACGCCGGGGCCGCCCCCCAGCTGATCACTTCGAGCGCCAGGTCGCGTTGCGGCACAGTCGGATCGGCACAGATGACCTGCCACTGCGCCGGCACCAGGAACACCGAGGTGGCGCGCTCGCGCTCCCAGGCGTCGAGGGTGTCGGTGGCGTTGAACGCACCGAGCGGGTGGATCACCGTCTTGGTGCCGAGCATCAGGTTGGGCGCGATGCTGCCCAGGCCGGCGATGTGGAACATCGGCGCGGCGCAGAAGTACACGCTGTCCGGGCTGATCTGCAGCGCCTGGATGCAGGTCAGCGACTGGGCCAGCAGGTTCGAGTGGGACAGGATGGCGCCCTTGGGACTTCCGGTGGTTCCCGAGGTGTACATGATCAGCGCCGGGGTGTCTTCGGGGACATCGGCGCCGGGGTGCGGGTCGCCGGGCTCGGCGATCAGCGATTCGTAGTCATCACCGAGCACCACGGCCACATCGAGGCCGGGGGTGTTCTTGCGGACAGCCTCGATCAGCGGTGCCAGCAGTTGATCGGTGATGACAGCCTTGGCGCCGCTGTCGGTGACGATGTAGCTGATCTCGGGGTCGGTGAGCCGGAAGTTGACCGGTACGGCGATGGCACCCAGGGCGTTGATCGCCAAGGTCGCCTCGATGTATTCGGTGTGGTTGAGCATCACGATCAGCACCCGGTCGCCGAAGGTGATGCCGCGCCGGAACAGTGCCCCGGCCAGGCGCTCCGAGCGATCGTGCAGTTGTTGCCAGGTGGTGTCGTTGCCGCGACAGCGGAAGGCAACGGCGTCGGGACGCATCTCGGCGTGGGTCGCCACCTGATTCATCCAGTGGTTGCGGCGAGACCGCAGCGGCTGAGCGATCATTCGCCGAACACCGCCTTGCGCTTCTGCAGCATCGCGGCGGCGCCTTCGAAGAAGTCGGGGGAGCCCAGCAGCTCCACCTGACCGGCTTTCTCGCGAGCCAGCGCAGCGTCCAGTGATGCGAGGTTGGTGGCGTTGAGCGCACGCTTGGTCAATTCGATGGCGCGACGCGGTCCGTGGGCCAGCTTCTCGGCGGATTCGTTGACCCGGGCGTCCAACTCCGCCTCGCCGAGCACCGCGTTGATCAGGCCGGCATCGCGGGCGGCGGTCGCCGACAGACGCTCACCGAGCAGTGCCATCTCGTTGGCCACCGCCCGTCCGGCGGCGGCCGCGACCAGGGCGGTGGTGCCGCCGTCGGGCATCAGGCCGATGTTGGTGAACGACAGCAGGAAGTAGGCGCTCTCGGCGGCGTAGATCAGATCCGCGGCCAGCGCCAGACCCACCCCGACGCCGGCGGCCGGCCCGTTGATCCGCGCGATCACCGGCACCGGTGTCTGCGCGACCGAGTTGACCAGCCGGGAGGCGCAGTCCATCACTTCTTCGGGGCCGACACCGCCGCTGATCGCGGACAGATCGGCGCCGGTGCAGAAGGCCTTGCCTTCGCCGGTGATGACGATGGCCCGCACACCGGGGTCGTCGGCCGCGCCGGCGATGACATCACCGAGGCCCGCCATGGTGGCGTAGTCGATCGCGTTGAGCCGGGCGGGGTTGGTAATCGTCACCCGCAACACCCGGCCGTCGCGGGTCGCGGTGAGTTTGGCGGAGCTGGCGTTCTCGGACACGGTCAGACCCGCCCTTCGATGAACCGGGATTGCAGCACGTCACTTCCTCCGTGGATCAAAATGTAAATTGTGGTTAACGTATGGGCGTCAGGTCCAACAGTCAACACGGGGGTGAAAATGGTTGCGTCCATGGCTGCGGGATCGGTCACCGCGGTGCAGCGTCGCCCCAAGGACCGCAAGGCGCACATCGTTCGTGCCGCGGCCCGTGCGTTCAGCGATCGCGGCTACCACGCGGTCGGGGTCGACGAGATCGCCGCGGAGGTCGGTATCTCCGGACCTGCGCTGTATCGGCACTTCGCCAACAAGTACGCGCTGCTGGTCGCGACCGCCCAGTACACGGCGGGGGTGCTGGTGACCGCCGCGCGATCCGCCGACGATGCGAGCCGGCCGGCGCCGGAGCGGTTGCGCGCGATCACCGCGGCGCTGATCGACACCACGATCGGGACGCGGCGCGAGGGCGCGTTCTATCGGTGGGAACGGCGCTATCTGCAGTTGCCGGACCGCAAAGACATCCGCGCCGGCTACGACGCGCTCAACGCCGCGATCGCCGAGCCGCTGGCGGTGCTGCGCCCAGGACTTCCCGAGGCCGACAGGGCGATCTTGGCCGCTGCCGCCCTGAGCGTGATCGGCAGCATCTCCGCGCACCGAACGCGGTTGCCTGCTGCCGCACTTGCGGACCTGCTCGGCGACCTGTGCTGGGCGGTGCTCACCGTGGAACTGCCGCCGGCGCCGTCGGGTCCTGCGCCGCGACGACCGGAGCGGGGTCTGCCCAGCACATCCAAGCGAGAACGGCTGCTCGCCGAGGCCATCCGCATGTTCGGCCAGCGCGGCTTCTACGAAGTCAGCATCGACGAGATCGCCTCCGCGGCTGGACTGAACGGCTCCAGTGCCTACCGCTACTACCCGAGTAAGGCGGCCCTGCTCGCCGTCGCCTTCCACCGGGCCAGTGCCCGGGTGCTGATGGCCATCACCGATTCCCTGGCCGAGTCGACCAGCCCGCGGCAGGCGGCCCTGCGCATCGCCGAGCGCTATACCGCACTGGCGTTCGCCGCGCCCGAGCTGATCAACATCTATTTCGCCGAGTTCGCCAATCTGCCCGAGCCCGACCGGGTTGAACTGCGGGGTCTGCAGCGGCAGAACGTCGACGAATGGGCCCACCTGGTGAGTCAGGTCGGCGCAGGCGACATCGAAGCGGTGTTCCGGGTCCATGCGGCGCTTGCTCTAGTCGTCGATATAGGACGCCTGGTTAACTTTGACGATCGAGACGAACAGCGGTCCCGGATCCATGCCTTGATGGCGGCCGTACTTTTCGGCACCGGCGACCGGTGACTGCGGGCCGCCCCGCTGGCTACGATCGACCGATGACTACCGCACCGACAGGACAACGAAGTGCCGTCACGGCTGCCCGAGGGCTGGCCGGGCTGCTGTTGGGCGCCGGGGCAGGACATTTCGTCGTCCCCCAACCGTTCGACGCGATCGTTCCGCCGGAGTTGCCGGGCAGCGCCCGCATGTACACGTATGTGTCGGGGGTCGCCGAGCTGATCATCGGTGCCCTGCTGTTGTTCCCGCGCACCCGTCGCAAGGCCGGGCTGGCCGCGGCTGCCCTGTTTGTTGCGGTGTACCCGGCGAATATCCACTCGGTCCGGTTGTTCTGGGCCAGACCCTGGATGAGGGCGGGGGCGATCGCGCGCCTGCCGTTGCAGATTCCGATGATCGTCGCGGCGTTGCGGGTGTGGTGCACCGGTTAGGGGCGGCCTAAGTCTGGCGTGGTCCGTAGCGGCGGCGGAACTTCTCGACCTGCCCGGCGGAGTCGACGATCCGGCTGTTGCCGGTCCAAAACGGATGCGACGCCGCGCTGATCTCCACGATCACCAGCGGGTAGCTGCGAGTGCCCGTCGGGGTGGGCCACTCGATGGTGCGGTCGCTGGTCACGGTGGAGCGGGTCAGGAACGCCTGGCCGGTGGTGGCGTCCTGGAAGACGACGGGGTGGTAGTCGGGGTGGATGCCGGGTTTCATCGCTGGTCTCCATCTTGAGTGCGGTACAGGGAAATATCTGCGGTGGCAGTTGGGGTTTCGTCGCACGGTTCCTGGTGATGATCGCCGAACGGATCGGGGTAGCCGGCCCACTGGTTCGGTAGGCGCAACTCGTGGTCGGTGAGTAGAGCATCCGACAGGGCCTCGCGGATCTGTTCGGGGCGGGCGCCGCAGACCAGGATCACCAGCGAGGTGTGCCGGTCGCCGTAGCGGTGGTCCCAGATCAGATCCGCGAACGCATGCCGCTCCGGGGACACGCGGGCGGCTTCCTCGGCCGTCATCGCGGCCAGCCACTTGCCCACCGCCGAGGTGTGCAACCCGCCTCCCGCCGACTCCAGCCAGATCGCCCGCTCACCCCGGTTGGCCAACCACAGCCGCCCGCGCGCCCGGATCACGCCGTCGAGCAGAGCATCGAGAGCCGCGTGCAGGCGCTGCGGGTGAAACGGTCGGCGGGCGTGGAATTCGATCAGCTCAACCGAGCCCTCGGCCCGCAGCGGCGGTTGACCGGCCAGCAGCGGAGCGTGCGGATCATCGCCGCGACCGCGGCGAGCGCCGTCGTCGAGATGGGTCAGCGCCTGTTCAAGGCGATCGGTGCCAGCGGTGATGCGTGCCAGCGGAGCCAACCGGCGCAGCACCGCCAACGCCGTCGGGTCTGGGTCGTAAACGACCAGGGCGTCGGCGGATTCGGCCTGGCCGACCACCACCTGTGCGATGGTGCGCCCGTCGTCGAGTTCGTCGTCGCCGAGCGCTTGTGGCAGCCACGCCATGGCATCCAGACAGGTGACGACGGCGGCGACCGTCACGTCCCGGCTGGCCGGACCGTCGATGTATCCCGGTCCGACGCGGACCCGCACGTTACGGATCGCCCAGCAGATCGGCTGCGGCTCCAGCCAGTCGGGCAACTGCACGACGATGCGCTCAACCCCGGCACGGCGGTGCAGCCGGCGCAACAGCACCAGCAGGTCGTTGCGCAGCGTGCAGGACACGCAGCCGTGCGCCAACTCCAGGGCCAACGTCGTGGCAGCGGCTGCCGTACTGGTGGTTTCCCGTACCACCACGTGACCATCCAGGCCGTAGGCGACGGTCACCGTGCCTGCCTTGACCTGCAAGGCTTTGGTCGCCGCCTCGGTGCCGTACTGCCCGGCCACCAGGATCACCGGAGTCCGCATCACCCTCCTATTGAAAATCATTGTCATTAAGGCCGTTCCTACGGTAGCCTCCAGCGCGTCGCTTGTCGACAATCATTTTCAATAATGGTCGAAGGAGAGTTCCGTTGTCTGCACGCTGCCAAGTCACTGGCCGGGTGCCCGGATTCGGGAATGCGGTGTCGCACTCGCATCGCCGTACCCGGCGCCGCTGGTCGCCGAATATCCAGGTCAGGACCTACTACCTGCCGTCACAAGACCGCCGGATCCGGCTACAGGTCAGCGCGAAGGGCATCAAAGTCATCGACCGGGACGGCATCGAGGCCGTGGTGGCCCGACTGCGGCGCGAAGGTGAGCGGATCTGATGGCGCGCACCGACATTCGTCCCATCGTCAAGCTGCGCTCCACCGCGGGAACCGGCTACACCTATGTCACCCGCAAGAACCGGCGCAACGACCCCGACCGCCTGGTGTTGCGCAAGTACGACCCCGTCGTCCGTCGCCATGTCGACTTCCGGGAGGAGCGCTGAGTCATGGCCAAGAAATCCAAGATCGTGAAGAATGAGCGGCGCCGAGCGCTGGTGGCCCGCTACGCCGAACGGCGCGCCGAGCTCAAGGAGATCGTTCGTTCGACCTCGAGCAGTCCGGAACAGCGATGGGCCGCCCAGCGCGCCTTGGCTCGCCAACCGCGTGATGCCAGCCCGGTGCGGCTGCGCAACCGCGACAGTGTCGACGGGCGTCCCCGCGGCCACCTGCGCAAATTCGGGCTGTCACGGGTGCGTGTGCGTCAGCTTGCGCACGAAGGCCACCTGCCCGGCGTCCGGAAGGCGAGCTGGTAGATGGCGATCAAATCCAAAGATTCGAGGCGTGTTCCGCGGAGCGGAGCCAGGTCCGCCAAGCCGAACCTGCTCGCCAAACTGGGCCTGACGGTCGTCGACTACAAAGACACCGCGACGCTGCGCATCTTCATCTCGCCGCGGGGCAAGATTCGCTCACGTGACGTCACCGGACTCAGCGTTCGTCAACAACGCCAGGTCGCGTGCGCCATCAAGAACGCCCGGGAAATGGCACTGCTGCCGTATCCGGGCGTCGTCGTCGAGTGACCGCGGCTCAGCCGATGTGGAACACGGCGAGCACCGGAAGGACAAGCGCTGGGTCTTTCATGGATCGAGACGCTATACAGCCTCCGGTTGTAAGAAAGGGAGAAGTGTTGCCGATCACGCCATCTCGGGAGTTTGGTCTGTGGGCGCGGTCACTTTGAGTGTCAGCGCGGATCAGGTGTAGGCGACGTGAACCCGGTGGATGTGACCCTCGAACGGGAACGGTGCGCGTTCCCGGTAGTCCAGGGACACCGGCGAGCCCAGGCAGGTGCCGATGTCGAGGCAGTCGTTGGCGGTGAACAACAACGGTGCGCTGACGGGCACCTGGCCCTCGGCAACGGTGTCGCCGTTGACGGCCACGGTGATGTCAAGCGGTCCTGCCGGGCGCGCTTCGGCGTACTGCGTGGTCACGGTGATGGTGGCGCAGCCGGGCGGCACCTTGCCTGCCGTGCGGATCTTGGTGCGCGACAAGATGAACAGGTTGTACTCGTAGCAGAGATAGCCGTCGTCGAAGTAGCACGTCAGGCCGCCGGCGCCGGCGCCGAGGGCATACAGCACCCCGTTCGCGTCGGCCGGGATCTCGGCATCGATGGTGACAACGTTGTTCTTGTTGCCAAGCGCGGGCGCACAGAATTCGGGCATCCGCACGGTGTCTCCGGTGAAGTCCCACTCGGTGTAGGGCGGGGCGATGCGCAGTTCGGGGTGATAGACGGGCACCCACAGACCACCGCCGATGGGTAGTGCCGCATTGCGGGCTGCCTCGACCATGAACATCTCGCGCAGCTGGGCGAGCTTCTCGGGCAGCTGCTCGGCCAGGTCGTGCGCTTGCGACCAGTCCTCGTCCAGGTTGTAGAGTTCCCACGCATCGGCATCGGGGGTCCAGGTGGCGATGCCGGGCGGTTGACCGGGAACCCACGGCAGCCGGGGCCCGCGAGCCGATGCCATCCATCCGTCGTGGTAGATCGCCCGACTGCCCATGATCTCGAAGTACTGGGTCTTCTTGCCGCCGGGCGCATTCCGGTCGGCCAGCGTGCGTGCGAAGCTTGCTCCGGCCAAGGCCATCTGTGGTTGTCCGTGCACCGTCTGGGGTGCCTCGATCCCGACGACTTCGTAGATCGTCGGCACCACGTCGTTGCAGTGCAGGAAGACGTCCCGCGGCGCCGGGTCGGCGGCGATCTTGGCCGGCCAGCGCACCACCATCGGGTTGCGGGTGCCGCCCAGGTGCGACGCCAGTAGTTTCATGCCCTTGTACGGAGTGGATCCGGCCCAGGCCCAGCCCGCGTGGTACTGGTTGTCGACCAGGGGAGATCCCAACACGTCCAGGCCGCCGAGTGCGTCGAGGGCATCGATGTGCTGACGCACGGTGGTGGGGATCCCGTTCTGGGCCAATAGTTCTGCGATGGTGCCGTTCTGGCCTTCGCCGGAGGAGCCGTTGTCGCCCCAGATGTAGAAGAACAGTGTGTTGTCGGCGTAGCCGAGGGTTTCCAGCTCGTCGGCGATGCGGCCGACCTGGACGTCGACGTGCTCGGCGTAGCCGGCGGCGACTTCCATCAGGCGGCGTTGGAACGGCTTTTCATCCTCGGGGATGTCGTCCCAGGCGGTCAGGGTCTCGTCGCGTTCGGTGAGCGAACAGTCCTGGGGAATCCAGCCTTTGGTCTTGGCTCGTTCGAACACGCGCCGGCGGTAGGCGTCCCAGCCATCGTCGAATCTGCCGGCGTACTTGTCGGCCCATTCCTTCATGACGTGATGCGGGCCGTGCAGACAGCCGCTGGCCCAGTACATGAAGAACGGTTTGCCGGCGTTGAAGGCCTTGTGTCGGCGCAGCCAGGAGATGGCGTCGTCGGCCAGGTCCTCGGACAGGTGATAGCCCTCTTCGGGTGTCCTCGGTGGGGCGACCACGGTGGTGTTGCGCACCAGGTTCGGCTCGTACTGGGATGCCTCACCGGCCAAGAATCCGTAGAAATATTCGAAACCCAAACCGGTGGGCCAGTTTTCGAAGGGACCGGCGGCAGTGGTCTCTTCCGCGGGAGTGTTGTGCCACTTGCCGAACGCCGACGTGGCGTAACCGTACTGCTTGAGTACTTCGGCCACGGTGGCGCTCGACGCGGGGATCTTTCCGGCGTAGCCGTCCCAGTCGTTGGCCAACTCCGCAATCTGGCCGTTGCCGATCTCGTGGTGATTGCGGCCGGTGAGCAATGACGCCCGGGTCGGTGAGCACATGGCCGTGGTGTGAAACCGGTTGTAGGACACGCCTTGCCCACAGATTCGGTCGAGGGTGGCGGTGTTCACCTCGCCGCCGAACGTTGACGGCAGTCCGGGGCCGGCATCGTCGATAAGCACGATCACCACATTGGGCGCATCGGCGTGCAGCCGTTGCGGGACCGCCCGCGGACTGTAGGTCGACTCCTGCAGAGTCCGGCCTGCGACACTGCCCGAGCCGACCGGCGGGAACGGCAACACCGCACCGTTCGGCAATACCGGAGCTACCACCTGATCGCCCACCGCGGTCTCCTTACTTTGGGTGCATCGTCTACGACCTCGAGCACATCGTCGTCCACCGCTGGCCGTTCAGCTACTCGAACCGCCTCGTGGCGGGTCGGGCGCCAGGCTGCCATCCGGGGCGATGTGGGCGAAGATCTGCTGGAGCAGGGTCAAGATGTGCGGGTCGTCCACGGTGTAGATGTGGTGGCGCCCGTCACGGCGTGCATTGATCAGCCCGGCCAGTCGCAGCTTGGTCAAGTGCTGGCTCATGGTGGCGACATTGACGCCGGCTCGCCGGGCCAGGGTTGTCACGTCGTAGGCGTCCTGGGCGGCCAGCCACATCACGTGCAGGCGTGCCGGACTGCTGAGCAGCGCGAACGTACTCGCGGCGGAAGCCAGTTGGGGTTGGGTCGGTTCGTCGGGCCGGGTGGCTGAACTGATTTTTTCGGGCTGCCGTTCTTCATCTTTAGCCATGTCGGCATTCATTTTGTCCCAACTCCCATGGCCGGATTCGCCGAACGACACATTCATATAGTTGCGCAATTGACAAAGTGTAGTCAGAATTGGGCAGTTCACGCGGCATATTGGCCGCCCGGCGGGTGTGACCGAAGCCCGCTGTCAGACCACAGGATTGGTTGCTGCCGAAGTGATTCCGACATCGTTGCTGCTGCGTCCGGCCACCCTGGGAATCCGTGCGGCCTCGGCCGTCGTCGGCGCGGCCGCCCGTAGTGCATCGGCCACCACCGAGGCGGTGGGGGCCATCACCGCGGCTGGACTGCAGGTCGCCGCGCTGCCGATTCGCGAAGTCAGTCGGGTGTTGTCCGGCGAATCCACCACGGCGACGCTGACGCGCAGGTGCTGGCGCGGGGAGAACCGCGCTTGGATCGAGGTCCGTGGTCTGAGTGAATCTCCCGAACTCGGGCAGCGGGTGCTCGACGCGCTCCTCGCTGAAGCCGGTGTGGTGTCGGCGCGGCTGAACCGCCCGTTGTCGCGGGCCGTCGTGGAACTCGCTGTCAATGGTGAGCACATATCACTGAATGACCTGTGCCGCTTGATTGCCGAAGTCGAACGCGGCCATCGCCGCTCCGAAGACACGCCGACTCCGACCGGCGCAGCGCCGGCTACCGTCCTGCCCGGCGATGGGTTGTTGCTGATGGCGAGGGGCGTGATGGTCGGCGTCAACGCCGCCGGGCTGGCCATCGCGGTCGCCGGGCGCGCACTGCGGCTGCCGCAGGCGCCGATCACCGTCGACGCCGTCGCGGCGCTGGCGAACTACCAGCCCTGGCTGCGCCAGCAACTCGCCGAGCGAATCGGCCGGGGTCCGGCCGACACGGTGCTGTCGCTGATCTCCACCGGCGCGCGGATCGCCACCTTGTCGCCGGCCACGCTGGCCGTGGACTTGGCGTTGCAAGGCGTCAAGGCCGCCGAATCGCAGGCCGCGGCGCAGGCCTGGATCCGCCACGAGCCGCACCTGGCCCGGCACGCCGACCAAGCGCAGGTATACGTGCCGTCGCGGCCGGTGCCCCTCCCCGAGGGCGCGGTCGACCGGCACGGACGGCGAGCGGGCTACGTCCAGTTGTTCGGTGCCGGCCTGGTAGGAGTGCTCACCCGCAACGTCACCACGGCGGCCACCGCAGCCGTGGTCGCCGGCCCGAAAGCCATGCGCACCACCACCGAATCGTTCGCGGCCACCCTGAGCCGGGCATTGGTCGAACAGCACTCGGCGTTGCCGTTGCGCCCCGAGGGTGTGCGCCGACTCGATCGCGTCGACGCCGTTCTCATCGATCCGCGATTGCTCTCCCATGGCAGCGCACGCCACCCGCTGGCCGGGGCGCTGCTGGCCGAGGCGCGGGCGTCCGGCGCGGAACTGGTCACCCTTGACGTCGAGGCCCTGGGTGAGCTGCGGCCCGCGTTCGACGAGCTGGCGCCGGTCGACATCGCCGCCGACGACGAACAGCTCGACGAGGCGCTGGCCGCCGCGTTGGCGGAACGGCAGCAAGACGGCCGCACTGTTGCGGTGCTGACGTCGACCGGCGCGCAGGCACTCGCCGGCGCCGACGTGGGCCTGGGGATCTTGCCCGACGACGACACCGCGACGGCGCCGCCGTGGGAAGCGGATCTGTTGCTGGCCGACCTGGCCGGCGCCTGGCGGGTGCTGCACGCGATACCGGCGGCGCGCACGGCCGCCCAGCGCGGCATCTCGTTGTCCACCGGCGCATCGACGATCGGTGCCCTGCTGATGGTTCCCGGAGTGCGCGCCGGCCGAGGCAGAGCAGGCCCCGGGCCGGTCACCGCTGGGGCGGCCACCGGATTGCTCTCGGGGTACCTGCTGGCTCGCCAGGTAGCTCGGACGCCGGCGCCGCGACCCGCGCCGTCTTACGAGTGGCATGCGATGTCGTTCGACGAGGTCCGCGCGATCCTGCCGGTTCCCGAGTTCGCCGGCGCCGCCGCCGAACTCGACACCGCGTTGCCGCACATGGCCTGGCAGTTCATCAAGGCTGTGCGCGCCGAACTGTCCGATCCGCTGATGCCGGTGCTGGCGCTCAGTTCGGTGGCCACCGCGATGCTGGGCTCGCCGGTGGACGCGTTGATGGTCAGCACGGTGCTGATCGGCAACTGCATGCTTGCGGCCGCCCAGCAGCTGCAGGCCGAGAACCGGCTGAACCGGCTGCTGGCCCAACAGACCCCGCCCGCCCGCACCATCGAGCCGGGCACCGACCGCTACGCCGAGATCGTCGCGGACCGCCTGATCCCCGGCACTGTGATCGAGGTGCGCAGCAACGAGGTCGTGCCTGCCGACGCGCGGCTGATCGAGGCCACTGATCTCGAGGTCGATGAATCCTCGCTCACCGGCGAGTCACTGTCGGTGGACAAGCAGACCGCGGCTGTGCTGCCCGGTGCTGAACTCGCCGAACGGCGCTGCATGCTCTACGCCGGTACGACCGTAGTCGCCGGCACCGCACTGGCCGTGGTGACCGCCGCCGGCGCCGACACCCAGGCTCGTCGTGCCTCCGAGCTGGCCGCCGGGGATCTGCCGGTGGTCGGCCTGCAGCACCAGCTCAGCCAGCTGATGAGTCGCGCGTTCCCGGCCAGTGCCGGCGGCGGGCTGATGGTGGGTCTGCTGGGGATGCTGCGCGGCGGTGGACTGCGGCTGGCCTTGGGCAATGCGATCGCGGTCGCGGTGGCGGCGGTGCCCGAGGGCATGCCGCTGATGGCGACCCTGGCCCAACATGCCTCGGCCCAGCGCCTGACCGATTCCGGTGCGCTGGTCCGCATTCCCCGCTCGGTGGAGGCCCTGGGCCGGGTCGAGGTGGTCTGCTTCGACAAGACCGGCACGCTGAGTGAGAACCGGCTGCGGGTCACCCGGGTGTACCCGGTCGCGGGTTACAGCGACGACGACGTGCTGCGGTCCGCGGCCAACGCGGCGCCGGCGCCCGAGGGGGACCCCCACGCGCATGCCACCGATCAGGCCGTCACCGAGGCGGCTGTGGGGATCTCCGACGGCGGCGCACCCCTGTGGACCATCACGGACGCGCACCTGCCGTTCCGCTCCGGCCGGGCATTCTCGGCATCGGTGTTGGGCAAGGAACTGATGATCAAGGGGGCTCCGGAAGTGGTGCTGGCCGCCTGCACCGGCCTCGGTCCGGACAGCGACGCGCCCGTTGCCGAACTGGCGGCTGGCGGGCTGCGGGTGATCGCGGTGGCGCAGCGTCGGCTCACGGCAGCACAGGTGAAGTCCCTCGCCGACGACCCGGACGCCCTCGCCGGCCTGTGCCAGGCCGGGTTGACCCTCACCGGTTTCCTCGGCATCTCCGACACCCCGCGCGCCGAAGCGCCACAACTGCTCGCCGACCTGGCGGACCGGGGCGTCGGCATCCGGCTGATCACCGGTGATCACCCCGTCACCGCCACCGCGATCGCCGCGGAACTGGGGGTGCCGGTCACCGCCGATCAGGTCATCACCGGAGCCCAGTGGAATGCGCTGTCGCGCAAGGATCAGGAACACGCGGTCGGAGAGCGGGTGATCTTCGCCCGGATGTCCCCGGAGAACAAGGTGCAGGTCGTGCAGACCCTCGAACGCAGCGGACGGGTCTGCGCCATGGTCGGCGACGGCGCCAACGACGCGGCGGCGATCCGGGCCGCCAGCGTGGGCCTTGGTGTGGTCGCGCGCGGCAGCGACTCGGCGCATCTCACCGCCGACATCGTGTTGACCGACGGGCGCATCGGTGCCCTGACCGATGCCATCGACGAGGGCCAGCGACTGTGGCGCGGCGTGCAGTTGGCGGTGACCGGCTTGCTCGGCGGCAACGTCGGCGAGGTGATCTTCGGTGTCGTCGGCACCGCGCTGTCGGGGACATCGCCGCTGAACAATCGCCAACTGCTGCTGATGAACATGCTGACCGACGCGCTGCCGGCCACCGCGGTCGCGGTGAGCACCCCCGCCGGCTCCTCGCATCGGATGGTGCACGGCATCGACGAACGCAGCCTGATGCGCGCCGTCGCGGTCCGCGGGGCGATCACCGGGGCCGCGGCCAGCGTTGCGTGGGGGATGGCTCGCCTTTCTGTTGTACCGGGCGCTCCCCAACGCGCCGCCACCATCGCGCTGATCACGCTGGTCACCACGGAGCTGGCCCAGACCCTGGTTGACTCCCATGCGCCGTTGGTGTTGCTCACCGCCGCCGGTTCGTTCGCGGCGTTTGCGGCGATGATCAGCCTTCCCGGAGTCAGCCAGTTGCTGGGTTGCGTCCCGGTGGGCCCGCTGGGCTGGGCGCAGGCTCTGGGAGCCACCGGCGCCGCCGTCCTGGGGATCGCCGCGGCTCCGCACGTGCTGCCGGCCCGGCTGCGCGAGGCATCGGAGACCAGCGCGGAGACCGCATCGGGCCCGCTGGCCACCGTGGCTGTGCTGCGGCCGGCAGACGCCGAGGTCGCCGAGGTGGCGACCGTGGGTGGGTCTACCGTGAGGGTCAGCCGTACCAACTGACCAGCGGAGGCGTGGCATGCACCCATTCCGGCAAGCCGTCGAGGCCCGTGACGCCGCGGCTATCGAGGCGCTGCTGTCCGACGATGTCGTGTTCACCAGCCCGGTGGCATTCAAGCCCTACCCGGGTAAGCCGGTGACCGCGGCGATCCTGCGCGCGGTGATGCGCGTTTTTGAAGACTTCCACTACGTGCGCGAGATCGCTGACCCGGGAGGGCGTGACCACGCCCTGATCTTCGAAGCGTCCGTCGACGGCAAACGGCTCACCGGATGCGACTTCCTGCATTTCGACGACGACGGAAAGATCGACGACTTCGTCGTGATGGTCCGGCCGCTGTCGGCTGCTACCGCGCTGGCCGAAGCGATGGCGCAGCAGTTCGAGCAGATCACCCGTGAGGCCGCTGGGCCGCATGGGCACGGCGGTGCCGGGTAGCGGAGCTCTGCGGTGCGTGAGCAGGCACCAGTCGTTGCGGCCGTCGCCGTAGGCGGCGCCATCGGCGCCTGCGCGCGCTACGCCGTCGCGCTGGCACTGCCGACCCCGGCCGGTGGATTTCCTTGGGCCACACTGGTTACCAACGTGAGCGGGTGTGCGCTGATGGGGATGCTGATGGTGGCGATCACCGAGCTGTGGGTCGGGCATCGACTGCTGCGTCCGCTGTTGGGCACCGGCGTGCTCGGCGGTTACACCACGTTTTCCACCTTCGCCGGCGACGTCGACACTCTCGTTGCCGCCGGACGGCCGGTCCCGGCTTTGGTCTACCTGTTCACCACACCGGTGGCAGTGTTGATCGCGACCTGGACCGCCGCCAGCCTCACCCGCCGTCTGGTCATCAGGAGGACAGCATGAGCGAGCTCACCGGACGCGCATTGCGCCTTACGGTATTCCTCGGAGAGAGCGACACCTGGCATCACAAGCCGGTGTACAGCGAGATCGTGCACCGGGCACGGCGAGCCGGACTGGCCGGTGCGTCGGTGTTCCGTGGCATCGAGGGCTACGGAGCGTCCTCGGCGATCCACACCACCCGGCTGTTGTCGATGTCGGAGGACCTACCGGTCTCGGTCATCATCGTCGACGCCCCCGAGCGGGTCCGTGCCTTCCTGCCGGAGCTGGACGAGTTGGTCACCGAGGGCCTGATCCTGCTGGATGAAGTCGAGGTCATCCGCCACGTCGGGCGAAGCCCCGCCGGCCAGTGACCTGGCTGCTGGTGATCGCCGGCGCTGCGGTGGGGGCGCCGCTGCGGTATCTGACGGACCGATTCGTCCAGGCGCGCCACGACACCACCTTCCCGTGGGGCACGTTTGCCGCCAACATCCTGGGCAGCCTGGTCTTGGGTGTGCTCATGGGCGCCGCGAGCGCCGGCGACCCACGGTTGCACCTGTTGATCGGCACCGGTCTGTGCGGCGCGCTGACCACCTATTCGACCTTTTCCTACGAGACACTGCAGCTGGCCGGTGTTGGTGCGCGGTTGTATGCGCTGGCCAACCTGGTGCTCACCTTGATCTGCGGGCTGAGCGCCTATTACGTCGGCAATGTCGTGGCACAAGCGATTTGGGTCTGACGCTCCGCGGGTTAGGCGACGCTGCCCACCTGCTTCCAGCTCGAGGTGCCACAATCGAGCCCGACAGTGTCCCGTGGCGTCCGCCCAGTCCTTCCAGGAGTAGTCATGTCGTTCTCGGTAGAGCTCAGCGATGACGTGATCGAGGTGCGGGACTGGGTCCACCAGTTCGCCGCAGAGGTCGTCCGCCCGGCTGCCGCCGAGTGGGATGAGCGCGAAGAGACGCCGTGGCCGATCATCCAGGAGGCGGCCAAGATCGGCCTGTACTCGCCGGAGTTGTTCGCCACCCAGGCCGCCGAGCCCAGCGGGATCGGCATGCTGACGGTGTTCGAGGAACTGTTCTGGGGTGACGCCGGCATCGCCCTGTCGATTCTGGGCACCGGACTTGCCGCCGCAGCCCTGGCGGGCAACGGAACTCCCGAACAATTGGGCCTGTGGCTGCCGGAGATGTTCGGCACCGCAGATGCCCCCAAGCTCGGGGCCTTCTGTTCCTCGGAACCGGACGCCGGCTCCGACGTCGGTGCGATCCGGACCCGTGCCCGCTTCGACGAGGCGACCCGCGAGTGGGTGCTCAACGGCACCAAGACCTGGGCCACCAATGGGGGCATCGCCAACGTGCACATCGTGGTTGCCTCGGTCTATCCCGAACTTGGCTCGCGCGGACAGGCCACGTTCATCATCCCGCCTGACACCGCCGGTCTGGCGCAGGGACAGAAGTTCAAGAAGCACGGCATCCGGGCTTCGCATACCGCTGAGATCGTGCTGGACAACGTCCGCCTGCCCGAGGACATGATCCTGGGTGGTCGGGAGAAGTTCGAGGCTCGTGTCGCCCGGGTCAAGTCCGGTGCGTCGGCCGGCGGACAGGCCGCCATGAAGACCTTTGAGCGCACCCGCCCGTCAGTCGGGGCGATGGCTGTCGGAGTGGCCCGTGCCGCGTACGAGTATGCCCTCGAATACGCCTGCCAGCGTGAGCAGTTCGGTCGCAAGATCGGCGAATTCCAGGCCGTCGCGTTCAAGTTGGCCGACATGAAGAGTCGCATCGACGCCGCCCGACTCATGGTCTGGCGGGCCGGCTGGATGGGACGTAACAACAAGGCCTTCGACAACGCGGAGGGCTCGATGGCCAAACTGTTCGCCAGCGAGACCGCGGTGTATGTCACCGACGAAGCGATCCAGATCCTCGGCGGCAACGGCTACACCCGCGACTATCCCGTTGAACGGATGCATCGGGATGCCAAGATCTTCACCATCTTCGAGGGCACCAGCGAGATTCAACGACTCGTCATCGCCCGGGCAGTGACCGGCTTGCCGCTGCGCTGATACCCGCTACTTCGCGATCGTCGCGCGCAGCGGCCCGCCCACGCTGTTGAACAGCAGATCGCCGTTGGGCGGTCCCTCGATCAGGGCGTACGCGCCGTTGCCCAGATTCGACTGACCGAAGATGGTGCGGTGCACAGTCAGTTGAGGTCCTACCCGGCGGTTTTCCCGTTGTCGGTCATGTAGACCGCGCCGTGCACCGCGGTAGCGGTGTCGCTGGCCAAGAAGGCGATCACCTCGGCGACGTCGCTCGGGGCGCTCATCCCGCGCGGCGAGGCCACCCGCATGATCAGGTTGACGTCGGCGCCCTCGGGGAGCTGGAAATTGGTCACCTGCGGGGTGAGCATCCCGCCCGGGCACACCGCATTGACCCGCAACTTCTCCGCGGTGAACTCCACGGCCAGCGACCGGGTGAGCCCGACGAGGCCGTGCTTGGCCGCGCAGTAGCCCGCGGAGTAGGCCTGGCCCTCCACCCCGGCGATCGAGGCTACGTTGACGATATTGCCGGCGGTCTCCAACAGGTGCGGCAACGCCGCGCGGCACAGGAAGAACGGCCCGTTGAGGTTGACCGCCAGGTCATGGGCCCACTCGTCGTCGGTGACGGCCAGCGTGTGACGCATCTGATGGGCACCGGCGACGTTGACCAGGACATCGAGCCGGCCGAACTGGGCGACGCATTGCTCCACCGCGGCTGCGCATGCCGCCGCGGTGCTGATGTCGGTGGGGGCGTAGCGCCCGCCGGGTACGTCGGCGAACACCGTGGCCAGTCGCTCGGCATCGCGCGCCAGTCCGAACACCGTCGCGCCACGGGCGGCGAACAGTTGGGCCGTCGCCGCGCCCAAGCCGGACGATGCGCCGGTCACCAGCGCCACTTTGCCTGACAGATCGGTCATTTCGACTCTCCGCATCACCCAGTCGACCGGCCCCGAGGCACAGCCGTCTACCGTCCAGTTATGGCCTCAGTATCAGTGATCACCGGCGGCGCGGGCGGCATGGGTCTGGCGACGGCCAAGGTCCTGGGTCGCGACCACACCGTGGTGTTGTGCGATGTTCGGCAGGAGCGACTCGACTCCGCGCAGGTCGCGCTCTCCGAGCTCGGCATCGCAGCGACCGCCGTCAACTGCGATGTCACCGATCGTGCCGCGGTCACCCGGCTGTTCGACACCGCGACCGGTCTCGGGACGCTGGCGTCGGTGATCCACACCGCGGGGGTGAGCCCGAGCATGGGTGACGCCGAATTCGTCATGCGGACCAACGCGTTCGGCACCCTCGTCGTCAACGAGGTGTTCTATGACTTGGCCGGGGACGCCCACGGCGACGGCGCGGTGATCGTCAACGTGGCGTCGATGGCCGCGCAGCTGCTGCCCGACAAGGCATACCCCACCAAGCAGTTCCCGCTGGCGTACAGCGACGGCGACGCCTTCGTGGCCGCGATGACGGCGTACTGCAACAACGCACCCGAGCAGATGCGCTCGGGCTTCTCCTACACGGTCAGTAAGGCCTTCGTGAAGTGGTATTGCGCCTCGCAGGCCGAGCGCTTCGGCGGTCGCGGGCTGCGGATCGTCTCGGTGTCGCCGGGCAACATCGATACCGAGATGGGGCGGCGCGAGGAAAAGGCCGGAGTCGGCCTGATGATGCCCGACGCGCTGATCCCGCGGTGGGGTACGGCCGAGGAGATGGCCGAGTTGTTCGCGTTCTGTGCCAGCGACAAGTGCCGCTATCTCACCGGCGCCGACCTCCTCGCCGACGGGGGAGTGGTCGCCTCGATGCGCGAACGCGCCCGGGTGGCGGCGCAACCGCATTGAGATTGCACACAGTCCGCCAACCCACCGGCCGGCCGATGGTGTGGACGGTCACCGATCTGGCGAACGAGCTCGCCGGTGGCCGGATTCGTCGCTACGTCGACATGGAGGCGGTGGGACTCAAGCGGCAGTCAGAAGGCCACGCGGCGCCCTAGCGGGTCGCCGCCATTTATCCAGGATCGGCGGCTGCTGCGGCTGGTGGGAAAGCGGATTTTCAGCACCGAATGCACCGAGGCAGCTAAGTTAACGGTTGACACGGGTCGGCGTGGCTGCCTACCGTGGGTCCAAACCTACGGGACCGTAGGTTTGGGCTGGGGGGCCAATCGACAGCCCACCTGTCGATCAGGGAGGGGATCAAAACAATGGTGAATATCCAGACGGCACTGCTTCACGAGCTTGAGCCGATTGTCGAGCAGAACCTCAATCGTCATCTCAAGGCCGCCAAGCCGTGGCTGCCGCATGACTACGTGCCGTGGAGCAAGGGTCGTGACTTCGCGTTCCTGGGGGGCGAGGACTGGGTGCCCGAGGACTCGCCGCTGGACCCGGTCGCCAAGGCTGCGTTGCTGGTCAACTTGCTGACCGAGGACAACTTGCCGTCCTACCACCGCGAGATCGCCACCACCTTCAGCCGTGACGGTGCCTGGGGCACCTGGGTCGGCCAGTGGACCGCCGAGGAGGGCCGCCACAGTATCGCGCTGCGCGACTATCTCATCGTCACCCGCGGTATCGACCCGGTGAACCTCGAGAACATGCGGATGCAGCACACCGTCGCCGGCTATGACGCCGGCGGTAAGTCCGCGCTGCAGGTGCTGGCGTATGTGTCGTTCCAGGAACTGGCCACCCGGGTGTCGCACCGCAATACCGGCAAGGCCTCCGGATGCCCCCTCGCCGACCAGTTGCTCGCCCGCGTCGCGCTCGACGAGAACCTGCACATGGTGTTCTACCGCAACCTGATGCAGGCAGCCCTAGACATCGCCCCGGACGAGGCGATGTGCGCCATCCGCGACGAGGTGCTCGGCTTCTCGATGCCCGGGATGAACATGCCCGGTTTCCAGGAGAACGCGATCCTGATCGCCAAGGCCGGCATCTACGACCTGCGCATCCACCATGATGACGTCATCCAGCCGGTGCTGCGCTTCTGGAAGATCCACGAGCGCAACGACTTCGGTGCTGCGGGCGATGAGGCCCGCGAGCAGGTCGTCGGCTTCATGAAGATGGTCGACGAGCGGGCCACCTACTACGAGGAGAAGGCCAAGGCGCGCGAGAGCGTCTCCGCCTAGCCCTTGATCGAGGTGTAGTAGGTCGTGTCGGCCATCGACACCGAGTCGGCGCCCCGTGCGGGCGTCGGACGACCGTACTGCGTCAGCAGTTCGGTCATGGTCTGGCCGGTCGAGGTCCAGCCCAGGGGTTCGAGGTAGTCGGCGACGTCGTTGCGGTCGCCTTCGTAGCCGAGTTCGGAGAACTCCAGGTCGAAACCGTGCGCCCGCCATTTTTCGGTGGCGCTGCGCATCATTTCCCGGGCCTGCTCGTGCTGGGCGGCCGAGATGTTCGGAATAGCCTCGGTGGCCAGGCGGCTGCCGTCAGCGCTCAGTGCGGTGATGTTGTCCAGTAGCCGGTCCTGTGCTTCCGGTGGGAGATAGCCGAGCAGTCCCTCGGCTATCCACGCGGTGGGCCCGGTGCGGTCGAATCCCGCCTCGAGCAACGCGGCCGGCCAGTCATCACGCAGATCGACGGCGACACCGCGGCGGTCGGTGGTCGGCTCGGCGCCCAAGTCGGCCAGCGTTGCCGTCTTGAAAGCCAGCACGGCCGGTTGGTCGATCTCGAAGATTGTCATGCCGGAGGGCCAGGTCAGGCGGTAGGCCCGCGCGTCCAGACCCGATGCCAGGATCACGGCCTGATGAATCCCGGCCTGGGTGGCGTCGGCGAAGAATGCGTCGAAGAAGCGGGTGCGAGCCGCCATCGCGTCGGGCATCTGCCCGAGCTTCCAGCCGGACTCGTGGTCGTCGAAATCGGTGCCCGCCAGGTCGCCGGCGGCCCATTTGGTCAGGAAGTCGACGCCGACGGCGCGGACCAGCGGCTCGGCGAAGCGGTCGTCGATCAGCGGATTGTCGGCCTTGGTGGCGATCGCCCGGGCGGCGGCAACCATCGTCGCCGTGGCTCCCACACTGGTGGCCAGATCCCAGGTGTCGTTGTCGGTGCGTGCCATGAGCGCTCCTTGAAATGGTGGACAGGGCGATTTGCTTAGTCTAGCAATTAATTAGTTTATTTAACAAATTCTACGGGCCGGGCGATTGTTCCCGGTCCGATGCCCAGGGGTGCCTAACGCAGGGTCAGATAGATCAGCGCCACATTGAGCGCCCCGATCACCACGGTGATCGCCCAGCCGAGGGCCGAGGTCAGCGGCCGGTTGGCATCGGCGCCCATCAGCGCCTGGTCGCCGGTCACCCGGATCAGCGGTACCAGCGCGAACGGGATGCCGAAGGACAACACCACCTGCGAGATCACCAGTGCCCGAGTGGGCTCGACCCTCAGGGCCAGGATCGCCAGCGCCGGGCCCAGCGTGATCAGCCGGCGCCAGAGCAGCGGAACCGACACCCGCAACAGGCCCTGCATGATCATCGCACCGGCATAAGCGCCCACCGAGGTCGATGCCAATCCCGAGGCCAGTAGTCCGATCGCGAAGAACAGTGCGACCGTCGGACCCAGGGTGTTGCCGACCGCGGCGTGTGCACCCTCGATGGAACCGGCGCCGTCCAGGCCGCGCAGATTGTTGGCGGCCACCACCAACATGGCCAGGTTCAGTGTTCCGGCCACCAGCATCGCCAGGCCCACGTCCCAGCGCGTCACCCGCAGCAGCCGCCGTCGCGCCGCACCGGGTTCGGGTTGGCCGTGCCGATCGCGGGCCAGGCCCGAGTGCAGGTACACCGCGTGTGGCATCACCGTCGCGCCGAGGATGGCCGTGGCCAGCAGCACGCTCTCGGTGCCGTCGAAGCGGGGCAGCAGGCCCGCCGCGACATCGACAGGCTCCGGTGGGGAGACCACCAGGCTGGCCAGGAATCCGATGGCGATGATGATCAGCAGTCCGCTGGTCACCTGCTCGAAAACCCGTGGCCCGCGCCGGTCGCCGATCAGCAGCAGGGCCATCGACACCACCCCGGTGATGAGGCCGCCGAGCAGCAGCGGCAATCCGAAGATCAGGTTCAATGCGATCGCACCGCCTACCACTTCGGCGAGATCGGTTGCCATGGCCACCAATTCGGCTTGGAGCCAATAGGCGATCCGGACCGGTCTACGGCTGTGTGCGCCGATCACCTCCGGCAGCGAGCGTCCGGTCACCAATCCGAGCTTGGCGGACAGGTATTGCACCAGCCCGGCCATGACGTTGGCCGCGACGATGACCCAGACCAGCAGGAAGCCGAATTTCGCTCCCGCGCTGACGTTGGCGGCAACGTTGCCGGGGTCGACGTAAGCGATCGCGGCGACGAAAGCCGGGCCGAGCAACGCCCAGCCCGGCTTCAGTCGAACCTCGGTGTCTGCGGCCACCGACACCCTTTCCATCCGGATCAACGAACAGGAAAGTCAGGGTAGCCGGAATTTTGCCAACGGTCCGCGGTCGCGGCGCCGCTGTGGTCAGCCGGCGCTGTAGAGGCCGCGGCCGGTGACCAGCGGCAGGTCCAGCGTGGTCCGGATGCCCGGCTCGGCCGCAACCACCGCGGGAATCGCGTTGACGACCCGCATCGCGGTGGCCACCAGGCCGGCGTGGTTGTGGTCGCCGTTGGGGCTGGACAGACACAGGTCCAACGCGTACGACGGCTCGCCGGTGACCTCGACGCGGTACGAGCCGCCTTCCTGGGCCGGCTGCGGCCAGTCCGGGCAGAGGTCTTCGCGCAGCCGGGTGACGTGCTCGAGGACCACGGCGGCCTTACCGTCAACCATCCCGCGCACCTCGAATCGCAATGCCGCGGCGGTGTCTTTCGCGATGTCACCCGAAGAGATTGAGAAGTCCTCCGGTGCGGGCACCCGGATGTGGGATTGCTCGACCGAGTCGAGCTCTAGGCCCAGGCCGGCCGCCAGCTGGCGCACCACTGAACCCCACGCCAGGCTGAGCACGCCGGGCTGCAGCAGCATCGGGGTCTCGTCCATCGATTGGCCGAAGCCCATCACGTCGAACATGACGGCCGCGCTGTCATAGGTGGCGTAGTCGACGATCTCCATGCAGCGGATCTGCTGGATGCTCTGGCAGGTGCCGGCCAGCGCGAGCGGCAGCAGGTCGTTGGCGAAGCCCGGGTCGATGCCGTTGATGAACAAGCTCGAGTTGCCGGCCTTGGCGGCGTCCTCGATTGGGGTCAGCATCTCTGCGGGGATGACGTTCCAGGGGTATTGCAGGAACACCGCGCTGCTGCCGACGACGTTGATGCCGGCGCCCAGGATGCGCTTGAAGTCCTCCAGCGCCTCGACGAGCCGGTTGTCGGCCAGTGCGGTATAGACCACGCAGTCAGGCTTGGCGTCGAGCACCTGCTGCAGGTCAGTCGTCGCGATCACGCCGGTCGGCGTGTCCACACCGGCCAGTTCCGCAGCGTCTTTACCGGCCTTGGCGTCCGAGGACACCCACACCCCGGTCAGTTCGAACTCGGGGTTGGTGATCAGCGCTTTCAGCGCGTGGACACCGACGTTGCCGGTGCCGATCTGAGCCACACGAATAGTCATAGGTCAGCAGTTCCTCACAGGTCCGGGACGGGCAGGTCGAGGTTCGGGAAGGTGATGCCGCCGTCGACTTCGAGCACCTTGCCGGTCAGGTAGTTGCCGGCCGGGGAAGCTAAGTACAGGGCGGCGGCCGCGATCTCCTCGGGATCACCGAGGCGCCGCATCGGCGTGGCCTTCTCCATCGGGGTGCGCAGCTCCTCGTTGGCGGCCACCACGTTCAGCGCCGAGGTCATGATCGATCCCGGGGCAATGGCGTTGACGCGGATCTTCGGGCACAGGTCCAGGGCGGCCAGCCGGGTGTAGTGGGCCAGCGCGGCCTTGGCTGTGCCGTAAGCGGCGAATCCTCGCCCGGGCACCCGACCCATGGTGGAGGTGATGTTGATGAACGAGCCGCCACCGGAGTGCTCCAGCATCAGCGGCACCGCCGCGATGGTCAGGGCGTGGGCGGTGGCGACGTTGAACGTGAACGCGTCTCTGAGGTCTTTGGTCGACGTGGTCAGCAGGGTGTTGGGCATCGTTCCGCCGACGTTGTTGACGACGATGTCGAGCCTGCCGAACGCTTCGACCGCCTCAGCGGCCAGCTTGGCCGTCTCTTCGGGCTGGGCCAGGTCGGCGACCACGATGTGGGCACGACGACCCGCCGCGCGGACCTGCTGCGCGACGGCCTCTAGTTCGGATTGGGTGCGCGACGCGATCACCACGTCGGCGCCGGCTTCGGCGAACGCCACCGCGATGGCGGCGCCTAAGCCCCGGCCAGCGCCGGTGACCACGGCTGTTTGGTTGTCGATTCGGAATTTGTCGAATATCACAGCGCCACGGTAACAAGGATCGAGCGTGAGCTGAACCCCTACTTTGAAACACGTTCTAATTCGATGTTTGATGACTGTCCGCGGGTTTTGCCGGCGGCATTCTATGGTTGATGCCGTGACTTCGAACCTCGGCCTTTCCGGCGCGCAACGGGTGCGTCAACGGCCCGCGGTGGCGACGCCCGAAAGCTAGGCCCGGCCGAACTCAGCCCAGTCGTTCGCCGGACTTGGCGCGGTCGGCGGACGCCGGCCTCGGGTCCCAAATGGTAATTTTTATACCATGAAGACAACCATCGACCAGGCGGGGCGTTTGGTGATTCCCAAACGGATTCGCGATCGCCTTGGCTTGCGCGGAAACGATCAGGTGGAGATCACGGAGCGCGATGGACGGATCGAGATTGAACCTGCGTTCACCGACGTCGAATTGGTTCGGGAAGGTTCGGTCCTTGTCGCACGGCCAGCCCGTGAGCTGCCCCCGTTGACCGACGAAATCGTTCGCGAGACGTTGGACCAGGTACGAAGGTGATCACGCCCGACACCAGTGTTCTTGTTGCCGGATTCGCAACCTGGCACGAGGCGCACCAACCCGCCGCGCGTGCCCTTGACCGGGGAGTTCATCTGGTCCCGCACGCGGCGGTGGAAACCTATTCCGTTCTGACGCGACTACCGCCGCCGCATCGCGTAGCGCCAGCGGCAGTTCGCGCGTATCTGGCCGACGTCACATCCGCCGATTACCTCACGCTGGACGCACGAAGGCATCGTGAGCTGATCAACTATCTCGCGGCACACAATGTCACCGGTGGGGCAACCTATGACGCGCTGGTCGGATCGACGGCGATGGCTGCTGGAGCAACGCTGTTGACCCGCGACCGGCGAGCGGTCAGGACCTACGAGCTGCTGCAAGTGGAATACGAACTGGTGACATGATCACCGGCGTCTCCAGTCGTCGATGAGGCCCATGGTCACCGGCAGTGCCTCACCGGAGAAGACCAGGTGGTCTGAGCCGGAGACCTGGACGTAGGTTCCCCGCTGGTACCGGGCTGCTGTCTTGGGTGCGATCTGCGGCGGCACGACCCGGTCGTATTCGCCCCGAATCACGAGCACCGGGGTGGCGACCGCGGCGAAGTCGACGGTGGCGGCTTTGCCCCGGTCCAGAAATGGGAAGACGAGCTCGCAGTAGGCACGCCCCGATTCACACACCAAATCGGCGAAGATCTCGCCGGCGACCTCCTCGGTCTGGCGTTGGCCACCCACTGCCGAAACCGCTGCCACGTAGTGGGATACAGCGGTTTGGCCCACGGACGTGGCTGCAGAAAGTGTCTCCCGAAGAGGCTCCCGAAGCTGTGCAGCGTCTCGGGAGTCGGGGCGAAGATCCCCGCCGCAGGTGACGGGCAGGCGGCCACGACACCGGCATGACGGGTGCGTGCGGCCACCAGCTGCGCCAGCAGACCGCCCAGCGACAGCCCCACCAGAAGTGGTGGCGAGTCCAGCGTGTCGGCCAGTGCGACCAGGTCGTCGGTGTAGTCGCGCAGGCTCAGGGGTGCAATCTTGCTGGCGCCTTCCTTCAAGGGCAGTTCGTGATGACGCAGCGTCGGGGCGTGCACGGTGTAACCGCGCTCTTCGAATGCCGCCCGGGCGGGTCCCCAACTGTCGCCGCGGGCCCATGTTCCATGGATGAGTACGACGTGCTTCGTGTCGGTCACAAGACTTAGGATCGACCCACCACGTCAAACATTGTCTGAACAAGTGAAATACCGCGGTCTGCTCGTCCGCCGATCAGGACCTTTTGGCCGGTGTCTTCTTGGCCGGTGTCTTCTTTGCGGGGGCTTTCTTCGCCGGCGCCTTCGCCGACCGCTTCTTCACGCTGGCCTCCAGCTTGGCCAGTAGGTCGGAGACATCCTCGGTGGCGTCGAGTTCAGCGGGACGCTCCTCGGGGGTGAACGCTTGGTCGCCCTCGAGTTTGGCCGCGATCAACTCCTGCAACTGCTCCTGATAGGTGTCGTGGTAGCGGTCCGGGTCGAAATCGTCGGCCATGGACTCGACCACTTGCCCGGCCATCTTCAGCTCGGCCGGCTTGATCTCCACCTTGGTGTCCAGCGCGGGGAAGTCCGGGTCGCGGATCTCGTCCGGCCACAGCAGGGTGTGCACCACCATCACGTCGCGCTTGGAGAAGTCCTTGACCCGTAGCGCCGCCAGCCTGGTCTTGTTGCGCAGCGTGAAGTGGACGATCGCCACCCGGTCGGTTTCGGCCAGCGTCTTAGCCAGCAGCACATAGGATTTGATGGACTTGGACGCGGGCTCCAGAAAATAGCTGCGGTCATAGAGCATCGGGTCCAGGTCGGCGGACGGGACGAATTCCAGGACGGCGATCTCATGGTCGCGTTCCTCGGGGAGGTTCGCGATGTCGTCGTCGGTGATCACCACCATCCGGCCGTCATCGGACTCGTAGGCCCGCGCGATGTCGCCATAGTCGACGACTTCGCCGCACTCCTCGCACACCCGCCGGTAACGGATTCGCCCGTGGTCCTTGGCATGCACCTGGCGGAACTTGATGTCATGGTCTTCGGTGGCGCTGTAAACCTTCACCGGCACATTGACCAGACCGAATGCGATCGAACCCTTCCAGATGGAACGCATGAGGCCAGTATGCCCACGCGAGAGTGCCGATAACCTGCATTGGCGCGACGTAGGTTGGTGAGATGGCCGCTGAGTCCGTCCAGACCCGGGTCAAGCTGACCAACGCCGACAAGGTGCTTTACCCCGCCACGGGCACCACCAAGGCCGAGGTCTACGACTACTACACCCGGATCGCCGAAGTGATGCTGCCGCACATCGCGGGGCGCCCGGCGACGCGCAAACGCTGGCCCAACGGTGTCGAGCAGGGGGCGTTCTTCGAAAAGCAGCTTGCCGCCTCGGCGCCGGGCTGGTTGGCCCGCGCCGAAATTCAGCATCGCTCCGGCATCACCACCTATCCGATCATCGAAGACCTCGACGGCCTGGCCTGGATCGCCCAGCAGGCCGCGCTGGAGGTTCACGTTCCGCAGTGGCGTTTCTCCGCCGAATGGACGCACGGCGGGAAGGTGCTCAAGCCCGGACTGGCGACGCGGCTGGTGTTCGACCTCGACCCGGGCGAGGGCGTGACGATGAGCCAGCTCGCCGATGTGGCGCGGGCCATTCGGGACCTGATGTCCGAGCTGGGTCTGAATGCCTTCCCGGTTACCAGCGGCAGCAAGGGTGTGCACGTCTATGCCACCCTCAAGCGCCCGGTGAGCAGCGCCGGTGCGGTTACGGTGGCCAAACGCGTTGCGCAACAACTCGAAACCGCGATGCCCGAGCTGGTGACCGCGACCATGGCCAAGAAGCTGAGGGCCGGCAAGGTCTTTGTCGACTGGAGTCAGAACAACGCGGCCAAGACCACCATCGCGCCGTACTCGCTGCGCGGCCGCGACCATCCGACGGTCGCCGCACCACGCACCTGGGCCGAGCTGGACGACCCGGACCTGCGCCAGCTGCGCTACGACGAAGTACTGGACCGCGTCGCCCGCGACGGAGATCTGTTGGCCGGTCTGGATGGCGCCCTGGAAGGCCAAGATCGCCTTGCCGTGTACCGGTCCAAGCGTGACGCGGGCCGGACGCCCGAGCCGGTGCCGGCCGCGACGCCGGCGCCGGGGGAGGGCACCAGTTTTGTCATCCAGGAGCATCACGCCCGTCGGCTGCACTACGACTTCCGGCTGGAGCGCGACGGGGTGTTGGTGAGCTGGGCGGTGCCCAAGAACCTCCCGGACACGACGTCGGTCAACCATCTCGCGGTGCGCACCGAGGACCATCCGCTGGAGTACGGCCGCTTCGAAGGCACCATCCCCAAGGGCGAGTACGGCGCCGGCACCGTGCGCATCTGGGATTCGGGTACGTATGTGGCCGAGAAGTTCGAGGACTCCGCCGACAAGGGGGAGGTAATCGTTGTGCTCGCCGGCAGCCGGATCTCCGGGCGATACGCGCTGATCCGCACCGGCGGTGATCAGTGGCTGGTGCACCGGATGAAGGACCAGCAGGCGTTCAGATTCGACGAGCTGGCCCCGATGCTGGCCACCCACGGTTCGGTGGCGCGGCTGGACCCCAGCGAGTGGGCGTTCGAAGGCAAGTGGGACGGCTACCGGCTGCTGGTGGAGGCCGACCACGGTCGGCTGCGGTTGCGGGCACGCAGCGGGCGCGACGTCACCGGCGAATACCCGCAGTTGCCGTTTCCGGCCGCCGAGCTGGCCGAGCACCACCTGGTGCTCGACGGCGAGCTCGTCGCGCTCGACGACGACGGTGTCCCCAGCTTCGCCGAAATGCAGAACAGCACCGGTTCGGCGCGCCTGGCGTTCTGGGCGTTCGACCTGCTCTATCTCGACGGGCGCCCGCTGCTGCGGGTGGCCTATCGGGATCGTCGCCGTCTTTTGGAAACCCTTTCGTGCGGAACCGATCTGGTGGTCAAAGACCTGCTGTGCCCTGATGGAGAGCAGGCGCTCGAACAGGCGCGCAGCCTTGGCTGGGAGGGCGTGGTCGCCAAAAAATGGGCCTCGCCATACCAGCCGGGGCGCCGTTCGTCGGCGTGGATCAAGGCTAAGCACTGGTTAACCCAGGAGGTGGTGATCGGCGGCTGGCGGGCCAGAGAGGGCAGCGCCCGGAGAGATGGCGCGAGCGGCGGAATCGGCTCGCTGTTGATGGGGGTGCCCGAAGGTGATGCCGGCCTGCGTTTCATCGGTCGGGTCGGGACGGGTTTCACCGAGCGCCAGCTGGCCGCGCTGAAGAAGATGTTGGTGCCGCTCCCCGCTGGCGAATCACCTTTTGGGGCGCCGCTTCCCGCACCGGACGCCAAGGGCGCCACGTTTGTGGAGCCGACGGTGGTCGGAGAGGTGCGATTCAGTGAACGGACGCCCGACGGCCGGTTGCGCCAACCCAGCTGGCGCGGACTGCGGCCCGACAAGACCCCCGACGAGGTGGTGAGTGAGGATTGACCCGTGCGGTGGGTGACCTATCGAAGCGAAGACGGTGAGCGCGCGGGGGTGCTCGACGGGGACGTGATCCATGCGTTGCCGCTCGGCGTGACGTTGCTGGAGCTGATCCGGCTCGGCCCCGACGGTCTGCGAGACGCCGGCGAACGGGCGTTGGCCGCCCCGTCGGCGACGGTGCGGGCCGACCAGGTGGTGCTGATGGCGCCGATCCCGCGTCCACCGTCGATTCGCGACAGCCTGTGCTTTTTGGACCACATGCGCAACTGCCTGGCCGCGACCGGCCGCAGCCGCGACCTCGACGACACCTGGTACCGAATCCCGGCGTTCTATTTCGCCTGCCCGGCAACGGTTCTAGGGCCCTATGACGATGTGCCCATGGCGCCCGGCAGCGTGTGCCAAGACTTCGAGTTGGAGGTCGCCGCGATCATCGGCACGCCCGGCGCGAACCTGTCGGTGGAGCAAGCCGAGCAGGCAATCATCGGCTACACGATTTTCAACGACTGGTCGGCGCGGGACTTGCAGGCTCAGGAGGGCGTGCTGGCGATCGGGCAGGCCAAGGGCAAGGACAGCGGGGTCACCTTAGGTCCCTACCTGGTCACTCCCGACGAGCTGGAGCCCTACCGCCGCAACGGCAGACTGAGCTTGCACGCCACCGCGATCGTCAACGACGTGATCGTGGGTATCGGGTCGACCGAGGCCATGGACTGGAGCTTCGGCGAGATCATCAGCTACGCGTCGCGCGGAGTGTCGCTGGAACCCGGTGACGTCTTCGGATCCGGCACCGTGCCGACCTGCACTCTGCTCGAACATCTCGATCCCGCTCTGCCGCAACCGTTTCCGGGTTGGCTGAGTGACGGTGACGTGGTGACGCTACAGGTGCAGGGCCTGGGCGAGGTACGCCAGACGGTGCGTGCCAGCGCTCCGCCGATCCCGCTGGCGGAGCGCCCGCGCCCCAAGGATGCCTAAGCCGCGTAGAACGTCTAGGGCGACGCCGTGACGGTCACCGTGATGGTGGAGGCGCCGTCCGAGGCGATGATCAGCTGCGACGCGCTGGGCCCAGAGGTGACGTGTCCGCCGGTCACATTCACCGTGTAGCCGTTGGGGTACTGGTTGGGCGGCACCGAGATGGTGGTCTGTGATCCGGCTGCGAAGGTTCCGGATCCGTCGGCTTGGTCGGTGGAGTAGCTGAAGGAGAAAACTCCATTGTTGAACGACAACGAGGTCGGAATGCCGGAGATCGCCTGCGGGTAGGGCTGGGACAGGGCGTCGAGTTTGTCCCAGTTGACGTTGTCGCCGACCGGCGGCTTGCTCAGGTCGTAGACCAGCGCCTGATCGTTCGGTGACGCGCTGGTGATGTCGCCGCCGGTGTAGGCCCACTCGGTCCAGCCGTAGAGCCACTTGTTCGAGGCATTCAAGCTCGCCCCGATGGCGCCGAGATTGTTGGTGGCGCCGAACTCGCTGAGCAACGCCGGGATGTTGTTGGCTTCCGCGTACTCCGATGCGTACCCGAACACGATGTCGGCATTCAGGTCGCAGCCAAAGCTGGAGCCAGGAATCAGCGACGTCGTGACGCAGTAGTGGTGGAACGAGAACACCGAGTTCTCGTCGTCGACCGTTCCCAGATGCGTCGGGACCGGCAGGCTGCCGAACAGGGTGTTCGGCTCGAAGAACACGGTCTTGTTCGGGTCGACGGAGCGGATCGCCGCGTCGATCTGGTTGTAGAACGGGGTCAGCTGCTGGGCGTCGAAGTAGGGATTGCCCAAAATGCTGCCCAACGCCTGCGTGCCGGCCCACGGCTCGTTCATGAGCTCGTAGCCCGCGACGTTGGCGTCGCCCTTGAAGTAGTTGGCCACGGCCTGCCACATCAGCGCGTAGTGGTTCTGCAGGCCGATCCCATCGGAGGCTTTGTCATTGGCCCAGAACGCATCCCAGGCATAGTTCTGCGCCGGGCTGAGGGGGTAAGTGACGGGGAAACCGAGGTTGTAGTGCGGTAGCCCGCCGGTCAAGACGGCCCAGTCCGGAGCGCCTTCGCCACCGAACTCCTCGTTGTAGAGGTCTTGGTGCATGTCGAGGATGGCGACGATGTTGTGGTTGGCCAGGATTTGTACGGTCTGTTGGAGCGATGCGAGGTAGTTGTAGTCAATAACTCCAGGCTCGGGTTCCACTCCGG